>Ga0157364_1000474_pt1 | contig 27528 bp, 23 predicted proteins | sample AttsexASBM2_FD_111476 | JGI IMG/M metagenome (GOLD analysis project Ga0157364, IMG submission 111476) | Fungus gardens microbial communities from leaf cutter ant in Ribeirão Preto, State of São Paulo, Brazil - Atta sexdens ASBM2 | ecosystem: Host-associated > Fungi > Mycelium > Unclassified ... | reverse complement strand
GAAAAGGAGCTTGCAGAACAGCTTGGCGTTACGCAGCAAGCCATTTCCGTACGATTACATACGAATAAAGATTGAATTTTACAAAAAAAAGCTCAGAACTTTTTTGTACACCTAATATATAATGGACCATAAGTGTGCGGTACCTCAGTTAATGCCTTGGAAGATTATCGAATCAGTCGCAATAAGAGTAACGTGAAAAAGTATGGCTAACCATCGTGCGAACATCGAGGACATGAACGAATGTAAATATAGACAAGTTGTTTTGAAGCAAGTAGTAGGAAGTAGAACTTGAGAATATAGTGGACCAAGAATCGTCCAACGAAGAAATACAATCCAACAATACTGAATATCTTATTGGTTTAAGCGATGACAGTATAGTACAGATCGAAGCGAAATTTGTGCCTTCGGAAATTCGTGCGTCGAACTGGCGTACTAAGCACTGCAAAATCAGCTGTTATTATACAACGGATGATGATACCATATCTTCAGCCTTATGTTTGATATAGCATGATTTGTCGGACATTGGCATTGAAGGAATGTATCTCATCAGGAAGCATAAAGACGAAGTTTTTCTATACACTAGACAGGCGTTCATATTCGGAATGCGGAGAATCGATGTACATTGTATTCCCATGCAAACTAAATCCTATGCAGCATGTGCCCACTCTGCACACATTGAAAATTTATTATTTAGTGCAACGTGCACGAGTGCGACATGATCTAAAGACTGTGAAAAAAACATGGAAAATCACGCGAGTAAATAACGCAAACTGTTGGAGCAAAGCGGCCAGGTCGCTACTCTGGTGTCCGCGCCTCGTTGGACATAGATAATCCGCGATGGCGAGTATCGCGCGATTCGCGGGTGCAAAATCGCAATTGGAGCGACAATTCGTGCACATTGGTGGCGAGTATGTGAGTGACAACGAAAGATCACCCGTCTGGCGAGAGATTGACGCTGCATTCGAGTCGTATTCTGACTGGTGCAATAATCAATGCGGATTATATCAGGCTTTTTGGAAGATGCGGGCAATGTAGTGCTCGAGCGAGTACAAGACGATGTAGAAAGATACGGTAGTGTGAAAATAAATACCGTGTTCAATGATGAGTTTGCGGCAAACGATAAACGTGCCATCAAGAGAATAAACACAAAAAACAGTGAAATATATTGAGATACCGATTTGCGTGAATGGACGAGCAGCGCGTCATCAAGCCCACTCAAAGAGTTCCAGGAACGCAACAACGGATGGGCACAGTCGCGAATTTGATTGTTAACATGAACAAATTAAATTCCATGTATGCAGGATGCCACATCGAAGTGCCGCGAGAAATTATGCCGAAGAAGGTGATCAATATGAATTCCATGTATCTGTAAGATCCACTCAACGATGGTATCGCCCACTTTATGTGGATCAAGAATCTGTCCCGTGTCGAGATCACATATTATTAGGGACAAGTAGAAGAAATTTTTCTGTGATCGATAAGTATAATAAAAAAATTACAATTTTCTTGAAATAATAATAATAATAGATAATAAATAATAGATAATAAATAATAAATAATAATAATAGAAATAATAATAATATCTGTTTTTCAGATATTTTCATTATTTAAGTACAAATGAAAAATTACAGTCACACGTAGTGGATTGTGGCAAAATGAACGACTGCGCTATCCAACTGCTGAGCGAGGACGACAAGTGGCTCGAGTTTGGGAACCACTTCAATAAGGAATGAGTAACGTTCATTGTTTATGCCGAGCTGGAATGCGTTCTACGTAAGATAGAACCCAATAAGGAAGACGCATCGTCATACACAAGTCAACAGCATGAGGATATTATGTATGATGCTCATACGATGGCGTGTTATCATTGTATCAGTTCCGTCATGATGAAGACCATATAGCATGATTTGCGCTACAACTCCAAGACTTGGCACATCGCGTGAAAGATATCGTATCTGCTAATATGCCCATGGTAACGTTGCCGAAAGAACAATGGTAGTTTAACGAAATTCGACAGATCGCTTTTCACAGGTATATGTCGCGTTCAGCAGATTCAACTGTTGCGAAGCAGATCCGTAAGTCATCCAATAGCGCTCGCTGCTACTAGATGACTAGAAGAATAGCTGCGAGCGCTCACGGATTCGCTCCGCAACAGTTAAGTTTGCTGACCAACTTTCAACAATTAATGGAGTTTGCTTCTGGTTATAATCTAGATAATCGAGAATAAAATTGAGTAGATGATTGCAGCACTTTTGCGGTAACCCATACAGCACAGAAGATTGAAACAATATTGCTGCAATGTTGCAATATTGCAGATTGCAATGTAACATTGCAGAGATATTACAGAAATGTAAATTAACAATGCCTGCAACGTGTCAGTAATATGCATGTAATATTCCAGAAAACTGTAATTCCTTAATATTAATTAATGTCAACTTAATTTCACTATCTTGAACAAAAAAAGAAAAAAATTTTTTTTAAATTTTATTGTCTTATCTAATTATCTTATCTAATTATAATAATTAATTATCTAATTAATTATCTGATCTAATTATCTTATTAATTATCTTAATTATCTTATCTTTAAAATTATTCTTAAAGTTATAAGTAGTAACTAGCATACAACAATCGTGGTAATTTAAAAAGAAATCCTGAAGTTGAGGTCAATGAGTGTACAGGATGTTTCCTGCAACATACACATCAGTAAATCGAATTGCCTATCTGCTCATGGGCAGAGATATGCTTTACTAGTAATGCAGAATAAGATTAGATGACAAGTCCAGCGGAGAATGATTATTCCTACCCATAGGCAACCCGACTTACTGATATGTAGATTGCGGAAGCACACTGTATATTACACATATTTACACACAAGAAAATATAATACAGTATATAAAAATGCGCAGTATGTAAGCACTAAAGTATGCACAACATGCTAGCCTACGACAAGGTACAATTAAAAATCAATCTGTAGAAATATTAGTGACATTTGAATAATTAGCTCATTAGATAAATGTACACACATTTATGATGCAATAATATTCAAACTGCATTTTGCTGTTCGACCAACCAAATAACAAATTAATTTTGCACGAATATTGTTCGGTACCTCTATCGTTTACGGCGTCTAATCATATCGTCTAATCACGATAAAGAATCAATCAATCCACGAAATGTCGATTGTTAAGCTACGTGCGATTGCAAGCGACATGCGTCACTTGTAATCAATCAAAAAAAAACATTCAGATCATTATTATGGCCGCTCTAACTATTTTGTCGACTGCACGCATCTCATCTCGTGGAAAGGTATTACCGCGCTACCGCTAAGATCCTTTCCGTATCTATTGTAAAATAAGTTCGCCCGCGTTTGAGGTAATAAAAATTTGGAAAGTAGAGAAAATCTCATTTTTCTCGACCAAGTGCCCTCGAAGCAATCATACTGCGAGAAACGCTTGGACGGTGGCCGCGCCATTACAAATCCAACATGAACACCGCAAGATCGCCAACAAATATTATATCATAAATCCAAAGTAATTTGCTCAAATTATTTTTAACAGTATCTTCTCGATAATATTACGAAAGCGATAAACGAGTAAGTTGTAATTAGCATACAACAATCGTTTAAAAAGAAATTCTTAGTCGAGGTCAATGAGTGTACAGGATGCTTCCGCAACCTACATATCAATAAATCAGGTTGCCTGTCTGCCCATGGGCAGAAGCATGCTTTATTAGTAATGCAGAATAAGATTAGATGACAAGTCCAGCGAGGAATGAGACAAGAGAAATTGAATTTTACCCTATTAGATCGCAGTAGTGTCATCGATCTCTTCTTAGAAAAAAATATCGTTATCGATGCTTTTCTCTTAACGCATCACGACGTGTCACCGATCTCACCATTCTTCCTAGATAAATATCTTTATTGATGCTTCTTAAAAGAAAGAACTGTGAGAACACATCAATGATATGTCACCTAAACAAAACATCTTGTTCGCGTTATAGTACCACATTTTGGGGTGGACGTGGGGTCTGTGGTGGCTCGAAATACATTTTGTGGTGGACGTGGGGTCTGCGGCGGCCCAAAAATGCGTTTTGTGGTGAACGCGGCGGCGGCGGGGTGGCGGAGGCGGCAGCGGAATGTGGGGTGACGTATCACGTATCATTATAAACAACCGATAGAGCCGAGGACTTTCCGCGCCCTCCTCCTCCTTCCCCGCGCCTACCAGTACTCCCCGCGCCCACCCTCCTCCGCGCCACCCGCTCCTCTCTAGCCCCATGGATTAGAACTCGCCTTGTTGTGCTACTACAATTAATTCGTTTGAGTGCATTGCGAGAAAAACGGTCGGAATATGAGCAAAGATGATAAAGTTATTCTTCTTCATAACAACGCTCGGCCTCTTGTCGCTAAAGTCGTAAAAAATATTTGGAAATGCTCAAATGTTGTCGCACCCGCCGTATTCTCCGGACATTGCTCCTTCTGATTACTGGTTGTTCCGAAGGATGCAGCAAGTCACCGGTTCACTTCTTTCGCACAAATAAAAAATTGGCTCCAAAATTGGATCGCCTCCAAAAATGACTCCAAAGACGAGTCATTTTTTTGAGATGGAATTCGAAAATTGCCTGAGAGATGAGAAAAAGTAGTAGGCAGCGATGGACAATACTTTAATTGATCTGTTCATTCATTTTGTTTCAAAATAAATGCACAAAAAAACGGACCGAACTAATTTGTATTCCCAATATTATATACAAAAAATTAGTTAATTTACCCATTATAACTTTTTGTTTGTTTGTATCCAGGTTTTGTTATATTAGATTTACCATTTTTTCCACTTATAGAACAGGTAGCAAAATCTTTGATATAATGTATTTAAGAGATCCAATAATAGGTGTCTCTCATCTTTCTTAGGTGTCTTTCATCTGTCTCTAAACTTCTCTAAAATACTATGTATTTTTACATCGCATTCAAGATCCATCTATTTTGTGTAAAAAATATATAAATAATAAAACTTATAATTTAGATATAAATTATTTTTGTAAATAGTATAAGATACTTTAAAACGTAAAAAGATGTAAATTATTCTCTAAGACCCGATTGCACTAACATTATTTCGATTTTAAGCGAGGCTTAAAATTATTTTTGTCTCTCTGTCTCTTTTTTAAAATGCTTTAAAATAAGACAGAGAATTTTAAGTCTCGCTTAAAGTCAAAGTAAAGTTGACGCAACTAATGATCCTAAGTCGGATAATTTTGTAACACAATATTCCTTAGTATATTAAAAGAATAAATAATGTAAATAATACAGAGTTGTCACAAATTTCTGATTCTAAAATTCCATGATTTCTCCTGATTTTCAATAATATTTTGAAATTTTTTGTATTTTTATCCTGATTTGGAAACCGGTAAATATTTTGTTAAGACTTTTAACATAAGATTGTAAATTACTATTAATGTTGCTGAGACTGCTTGCATTTTAAATTATCAAGTTGATAGTTTTTCAAAATTGCATAGATGTGAGATGTGTATATTAAACTTTTTTAAAGCCATAAATTTTAATTTTCCGAAACTCCTTGACTTTTCCCTAATTTCTTTTCAATTTTCTGGATTCCTGATTTCCTGATTTCCAATTTTGCGACAATTTTGTTATAAGGGTAATAAGTACTATAGTTTACCAATAAGTCTTCCGAATTATTATTAAATATTATATATTTTCAATCATGCTTGAAGTATTTTCTTTGTCATGTTTCATTTTATGATGATTTAAATGATGTGTCGTCATTTACCTGTAACAATATAATATGTGAAAAATTAATATTTAAAAGATACATTTAAAAAATTAATATTTTTATCACAAATCCTTGTAAAACAGAGTTATGTATGTGTATACTGTTATACAATTATATCATTTTTTATCGTAAAATCTATTAAGAGATCTTACATTGATAATGAGTAAGTATCTTTGTTCCTTTTTTTTTTGATTTTTTATTTTTTTTAACTCAGATCGAATACATTTTTGTGATGTCAAAAAACTTTTAGGTTCATATTTTTATTATGTTCTTGTATAAACTCTAAACCATTCCTAGAATTGTGTTTTTTTTTCTTTTTTTGATTGTAAAAATAACACTTCATTCGTTGTCAAACAAGAATCCTATTAAAGTTTCAAAAATATGAGAAAAACATATATTAATATTTTTTCGTGTTTTTATATCAATAATGTATTATATATTTTTTAATATTTCATATCAATACGTGTCAGAATAAAGTACAAGATATCTCGTAATATTGATTTTCTTTATCTCTGCTATAATAATTTTATAAATACTTTTATATTCATAATAATTAGTGGAATCCTATTATGTAAAAAACATCATATAATTCCATCTAAAAAAGTGGAGATAATCTTTATATTTATTTGACGTCTCCATCAGCAAAAAAACAACATGACCAAAATACGTCCCCTATAAAACCATTCTATTTTAATCTAAAACATTGTTTTGTCTCTTCTACACTTTTTGAAATATTTATCTAAGGAAATTAAACACATTATATAAATTAATGTTTAATGATGCAACATTATTTGCATATATATTGCTAAACATTATTATAGTATTGTTTAATGTTTTATCCAATCGAATTAATTTACAAATTATTGATACATAACTGATAATGATTTTATAACGAAACAGAATAAAGATTTGTTAATTTTATTTCAACCGATTTTTCCTTACATTGACATTAATTATAATAATAATTTTTGATTTCTGCGAAAAAATATATATAAGAAAATATAGAAATAATATTTGAACGCTCAGGAAATCCTTGAAAATTTATACAATCCTTACTTTTGTAATGCGCAATCTCTTATTTTAATTTTTTTATTTTTGGTCAGTACTGTAAAATCAGTAATTGTGATTTACTCTTTTTCACGACAACCTCTTCTTCAGACAAAATACTTTCACTTTCACTGTTATATCTTGTAACTGAAATTACAGATTCGTTTTAGCAGAAATGTTTAAAACAAATGATTATGTAAGATGAAGTGTCTTTTAAGACCGCGAATATAAATACATAGCTGAATAAATACATAACTGAATAAATACATTATAAATTTTTATCCCGCAAAAACAACAGATGCAGTAAACTTTAAAAGCCTTAAAGAAATTGATAAATCATAATATTGATAAATCGAATATAAGAAGAATAATTTAGTCAATTCCTTAAGGCTAAGTTAAGAATTAGTCAATTCCTTAAGGCTAATTATATACTTACTGTGTTTGCAAAGTTAATAGTTTAAGCTAGATCTCAAGTGTCTTTAACAATATTTTCGGAGTGAATTTATATTATTATAATACACATTTTATTCTGAAAACTGCCAAAATCATTTTCACTCTTTAAACGCAGTCATAAGCCGAACTGGGATAGTGATATCACAAATTATTGACAAGCAATTTAATAATAGTATTGATGCTCAGAAGCATCTTATAATCTTAATAATTTCACGTTGATTAAATAAGATTAACTCTGATGTTTTTCAATATATTTAGAATATTTAGAGTATTGTATAAAGAAAATTCAATTTATTTTAATGTAAAAAAGTTTGAATATATTGTAGAAAAATTATTTTGTAAAATTTATTTTTAAAAATTTTACACAATCTTGCTTTCATGTATTAAAAAAATTTTTTAAATACTTCATCATCGTTAATTTTTATTCTATTAGTTTTTAATATTTCTTTTAAGATTGTGCTCTTTTTGCCTTCAGTTTTTTAAAAAAATTGTTTTTCGTTTTTATTTGCCTAAAAAATAAAATTTGTATAAGAGCATAGACACACAGACTTTAATTTATGGCGTTTGAGGCGCGATTAAACAAGCATTGACCTATTCATTAGTGTTGGTAAACTATCAATAGTCAAAACTATCCATGATTGCTAAAAGTTTAAGTCTTGACTATAAGAAAATTTTTTTTATTTTATGCGTTTATTATTTCTTTAAAGATTCACAAAAAATTTTATTTTTAACAAATGTACATAAACCGAGTTTCTATTTAGGCGCCTATTAAAACTATTTATAGTTTATTAATATTCATGCATGTATGTATATGTTTTATCGCGTCACAGAGTGATCTATGTATCTGAATCCTTAAGAATATAATAATAAATAATACATAACAGAATACAACACAGTCTAATAAAATAATTTAAATTAATAGAAATAACTTTAAAACGTAAAATAAAGATTAAACCTTTTTAATAGGTTGTCTGCAATCTTGCTTGAAGATGCATATTCATCAAAAGATTTTTTCATTATGAGATGTCTGTTCTTTGTTGTAGAAAGAACATTAATTTTTTGTAATGAATCTAATTCAGCACTCATATTTCCAGTCTAATATAAGTTCAGTCTAATATAAAGAAGAAAATTACAATTGTTATTAAAACTTTTACATCTAATTAAATAAGAGAAATCTATTGAAATAAAATATATTTGATCAAAGCAGGGTCCTTATTCTTGAAAAGAAATTATAACATATACGAAAAACTGGAGAAATACTATATATTTTGTAAAAATTTTTTAATAACTACGCATTCCACTGAATCCTCGGCGTATTCAGTGAACCAATTGACTCATATGTAATGTAAGAAACACTCTTGCAATATCGAACCTTTTTATCTAAGAAATCGGTGCCAACAACAATAAAGTCCGTCTATTTCCATTATCTTTTTTCAAAGATGAGTTTTAAGCAATGTATCCAAGCAATGTATCTAGAATTTTACTTATCTTAAAAATATGCAAGTTAATTTTTAATGTAACTGTCATTAAACCTAATGCACAATGATACATGTACTAAGAATACATTTTAATCTTAGTTATCGATGTAAAAGTCATTAGATCATACTATGAATCACCTAGAGGGATACAAAAGTAAAAAATTCGATAATGGAAAAAGAATATTCACAAAAATGCTCTCACGCCGCCGATATTACAAAAATATATCGGCAAGTGTTGGTTGATTCAATTCAAACATCATTGCAATGTATGTTCTGGCGAGACGTCTCAAGATAAGCCCATCAAAACCTTCGAATCACGGTGACTTATGGCATTTCATCAGCATCATTTCATTTCTACAATCGAAACCCTAAGAAAATTAGCGGAGGATAACGCAGATTGCTATTCAAGAGCATCGCAAATATTGCGAGATTTCTATGTGGATGATCTCGTCATTGGGGCCGATTCAGTAGAAGAAGTTTTGTCCATCAAGAAAGAAATCATGATATTGCTGCAAAAAGGAAAATTTCTTAGGAAATGGACATCCAATGCTTTCGGCCTCCAGGATCAAAATTCCTCCGTCGAACAAAGAGAATTTATCTTCCTCCGTATCTTATCTATCCTCCGAGAAAAGAATGTTAGTCATTGCAAGGGATTGCCGAGCCGATATATTTATCCATCAACTATCTGCCTCCTCTTGAGGCATCTACCAAATCTTGACAAAGAGAGCTGGCCTTAAAGAGCTCTTCCTAACGATATAATCAACGTCCTAAAGAAAATCTAAAGCCATCACCGCAGTAGCAACTAGTACACAAGAATCTGACATATTTTATCGATATTTAAGCTTTACCAAACTCATTCGCGTCTTTGCGTACATGATTCAGTTCATAGAAAGATTCAAGGATATTACACATGCATCCAATCAAAGAAGTTCTTAAGAAGTTTCATCCTCACGTAACATTATGCAACCTATATCTTCGAACGAGCAACAACAAGCAATTTTTCGTCTAATTAAAGCAATACAATCGAAGCATTTTTAAAAAGAAATAAAGTCAACGATCATGAAGCTGTTCCCGCAAACAGTCCTATCTGAAAATTAAATCCATTTCTTGACGACTCTAGCATCTTGCGCATGGGGGAGGGGGGGATCATTTGATAGTATCTTGCCTTATGCATCTAAGCATCTCATGCTGTTACTTGGGAATCATCCATTTCCCGCCTAATTGTAGTGCATGAGAAATATTTTCATATCGGACCGCAAGCTACTTGGGCGCAGTGCTATTGGCTCATTTCAGCACGTAACATCATTCGATAAATTCTTAGAAAATGCATCTGTTTTAAAAGTTCGCCAAAACTCGCTTCCGCCATTATGGGAAATTTGCGGAACCGCGAGTTAAAACCTTCCTAAAAAAAGTATTTGATCAATGTGGAGTGGATTATGCCAGTTCTCTCTATTATAAAGAAGATGCTAGAAGAATCACTAAGCTAGTGAAATACTACATTAAAATTTTAACTACCATATTGAGGTGCTCAATTTGTCGTCAGAAGTATTTCTAAATATCTTCAAGCGTTTCGTAGCGAGAAGAAGTTGCCCTTCAGACATCTTTTTTGACAACGGGCTAAATTTTGTAGGAGCCGAACGCGAATTAGGCGAATTAAGACTTGCTTCGTAATGAGCTAACTCAAAAACAAATCCAGGATCAGACCAATTCTAGGCGTTTACTAGCATTTCATACCGCCTTGTTCCTCACACCATAGAGGTCTATGGCAAGGCAACTAATACATTTGGCTCATATAACAAGAAATGCTAACATGAAATATAAGGAGTTGAAGACATTAATTATCCAGATTGAAGTAATATTGAACTCTCTCATCTGCTCACTTCTATTTCATCGAGTTCCCCCAACGATTTTATTTCACTTACTCCGGGACACTTTTTTAATAGGTACACTTCTCACATTTTATCCCGAGCCATCTCTAGACGAGATATCCGTAAATCGTCTTTCACGGTAGCAATATATACAACAATTGTGTCAATACTTTTGGAAGTGATGAACACATGAGTATCTTCAGCAATGCCAAAACAAAATAAGTGGCAGATAAACGAATCTATATATGTCGGTCAAATGGTTATCAAAGAAGACAGTCCTCCCCCTCCCCTCCCCCATTATCATGGCCGTTGGAAAGAATTTTAGAAATACATCCAGACAAGGATGCCATAACTCGCGTTGTCACTGTGCGTACCGCTAAAGACAGTTATAAACGACCAATTATAAGTCTCTGCCTATTTTCAATTGAGAACTAAAGTCTGATTATGTCATCTAATATTTAGCGCTTTTTATACTATTTTTATTAACTATATGTATCTTTTTTGTTAATTGTCTTTATAGTTCTCAAACATGATATTTTTTGTTTCAATTATAATCACTTGCATATCGAAAAGCGATCCTTTCAAGGGCGGCGATATGTTCGCGCTTCGTGCCTGCTAGAATAAGTACGAAAACTTCGTTCAATATCTACGCATCTACTTATCAATTATTCTATGGTGCTTTCGTGGCGCTGCTTAGGCTAGCGTAGCGCTGTTCAAGTCTCCTTGGAGACATGCGTGCAGCCATATGGCCTGCGGCTCATTCGTTCGTCATTGTTTGTTGCCATCGTTATTGGTGTAACGTTCATTTTACGTGCGAACCAGTGCGCAAGCCGGCCATTTATATTATTACGTACTCGAATTAGCTCTTGTAAAAGTATGTTGTAAAAAAGGCATTAAAGTACACTCTTACAAAAAAGTCTTTTTCATCGCGCTGCCGAAACCAATTCGGGCGTGGCAAGAGACATAAGTCTCAGTCAATGAAAAAATTGCGTTCCACATAACGCAAAAAAGACACATGTCCGTCCCCCATCAATGTCTATATGCTTTAAGAAACGATTATGTCAACGGTTATACTTTTTTCGCTTTCGATTTTATTTCAGATCTGTCTGCTAATTGCGCAGAGCATTGGAATCTCATGAAACACGGAAGTTTACGATTAGAAATGAGATTCGAAAAAGTTCTTTTCGTGATTGTTAATTGTATCTATGTCGAATTTGATAATGTTTTAGAAATTGACTTCTCGCGTCAAATCATTGTCGATTTTTCTAGTTAACCCTATGACTTTCGCGAGAAAATTATTTTCCCCCAACACATTTTTTTCTTATCTAATTGTACGCAAGATGACGAAAAAAGCTTCAATCTTGCTTGTGACATCGACGCTGACGTTTCGTGACGTAAAAAGAGTAACAAAAATTCGAATATCATAATAGATATAGTCATATAAGATTTTCGTATCGATGTTGAAGAAAACTTGTTCCAATAGAAATCGCGATTTCTGCGATTAATGCGATCACTGGATTATGATATCACCTTATCCATTTGACGATATACCCAAGAGAATAAGACGAGAAAACAACTAGTTTACACGATCACAGAATCGAATGGTTCGGTAGAGACGTTATTCCTAAATATTTTACGAAACATCTGCGAGACATTACACGACATGCAAATATTACGTCTAAACGCCGATTATATGTGTAGATAGGTTTAGAGAAAAAAAGAATAAGAAGAATGGAAAAAGGACGTTAGAGCAGATGCTTTGTTTCGCATGCATCTGCAAGAAGGGAATGGAGCGAGTCGAACACATCTTTTATAGCTTTGGAATGTGAGTCAACGTTCTGAAGGATTGCTATAACTGTTTCCAACGAGCGAACGTCGATCCGAATTTTGAGTCAAAGAACTTAATCCTTATAACTCGGGACCGGACGATCTCTGACGAGAGATGGGAATCGGTATGGAAATCGGTCTTACGATTCTAGAATAAATAGAGATTCAGGCACATCATATTAAAAGTATTCTAGTTTATTATTAACCAAAAAATTTTTTAGTATTGTACAGTATACAATATTTTAAAAGTAAACGTATCTGTGTTTATGACTAACATATTATGGGAGAAATCTAGTTTTTAACAAGAGTTATACATTATCAATTGCATTTATAATACATTGATAACTATTATTTTAACATGTTGTAAGAATAAATATTTTGTTGTTTATAATTTTTAATCTATTTACTTTTTCTGTTCCTCGGGATAAAATTCGACACTTGAGTCAAATATTTAATCCAACAATTTCGAGGATTATTAGTCTAAAAAGGCAAATGTTATTCGGCTCGCCACTATTGTAACTTTCTAGAAGATGGTCTACCGATATTACTTGTTAATAATTTTTATGGTGATGACGAAAATTCTAATCGAAGAAAAGAACTGTAGATTCTGAACGTAACACACGCTACCTATAGAGGACAAGAGAAGACACGTTGTCTGAGTAATCTACTCTCCAGAAATGTATATAATCTGAAAAAAATTTCTCCGACTTTCAAAAATCTATCAGATTTCGAAGGTTTCATGGACAATGCTGCATGGATTTCGGACCAACATCGAATCACATTGCGCCTTACACAACGCTTACAAATTGAAGCGTTGGCTAACTATAAAAAATAGCATTTCGAGCTATTAGCATTCCCTCAGAAAATTAGAGCGAGAGTACTGTCGAGAGAAAAAAAAACAGACAGCGAACATTTTTTAATTTAAAAATCAGAAACATGATATAATTCGTAACATCGAAGTGTGGAGGAAAAATATCGTGACAGAAAAGTCGAACCAAAGTGAGGACGAACAAACTACAGGCGAGGAAAAAAAAGATCTTCCAAAATTCGACAGATAGAGGTAAAGCTAATATTATCGTTTTGCAATTGCTAAATTTTGAGAATTCTACAACGCACATACAAAAGAGGTAAATTCTAAATTTGAACAAAAAATTCTAAATTTGAACAAACATTTCCTCTCTCACGTTCTTCGACGACGAGAAATGAATTCATTGAAAGTTTTAAATATAGTACGTTACATCATCGTAGTGTCTGGGATCGACTGCCAAAGGTTTGGACGAGGCTATGCCATTGTTGCACAGATGATCACGATTGACTAGCTAGCACTGGCTAGCACTGGAAGACCTTTTACATTGACAAATACGGTATATATTTCGATAGCTACGGTTTTGCCGCTCTTGGACTCAAGATTCCTCTTTGCCGAAACTTCACCACGTATTGCTAGAATACGACGATGCTGCAAGGAATACTTTCTCAAATTTGCGAGCAATATTGCTGTGTATTTCTATATTTTATGTGTAATGGTTATAATCTTAGCCAGTTTTTTAGTATATTTATCTCTTGTAAACGCAATGATCGATTGATCGTTATTTCATAAATTTTTTCTTCGTTATAAACATAAAAATATAACAAATACGATAAAGAAATCCAAAATCGGTCAAATTTTGGATGTTACAAATAACATCATACTATATATACTTTTATTAAATCACTTTATTCCAAATATATTTGCGAGTCGAATATATAATATTCGTTTTCAACACAATCATTCTGAAACGTTAATAATTCCCCCTAAATTAAATTAGAAAGACAGAAGTAAGAAATTTATTGCAAAAAATATTACCTCAGCCAGGATTTGAATTTGAGACCTCTCAACTTTCCGGAAGTGTCTTAGTCAGCTCGACTATTGAGGCTTCGGAAATATTCTTCACAATAACTGATATATAGAAAGAACATGCATTGTACCGCCTGTACAAACATATTAAGAATTTTAAGTGCGACTATATATGTGAATACATCAAATACGATAAAGCCAAGATCGGTCAAATTTTAGATGTTACAAATAATAATAATATAAATTCTCATGCTGTATGCCGCCATATTCAATGCTCTTCTTTTAAACAGTAATATAATAAATATAAAACAAATATTTTATGTAATATCACTTTTTTTCTTCTTAAAATAAACATTTTTGAACATGTAAATTTCGTCTGTTTCTTACTCTTAATCTTGTCTTACAATACTCACCTTTTACAATAGTAACTATTTTACAATAGTCACCTTTTCTTATGTATTTCAGATTTAAATAATGTTTATTGAAAACAAAATATAAAAAAAATTTTTCTTTTAAAATATTGTTCGAATCAACACATCGATTACGACGGCGCGTGCTAGTGCAAACTTGTTCATTCCTGTTTCCTTCCCTTTCTCCCAAGTGAAAGCAAGAATCTCTTAATCTCCTTTTACGAAAATTTCCTTTTACATAAAAGTCCTTATCATAAATAATAAGAAAAAAAAAATACTTTATTAATATGTCAGTATGCCGGAAACATTGAGCTATGGCAGCAAAAAACGACTTACAGAACAAAAAACCGCGTGCTATTAATGTCCGCTGTTCGTACCTTCCCTCTTCTCCCGTAACGAAAAAATGTCTCGGTCCAAATTTCCCTTGATTTTCCCATTCACCATTTTGTCACAGTATTCATCCCTGCAGACACTCTATCCTTCTCCAGTCACCACACTGGACTGGCTATGGACAGAGCCAATCAGCGTGTGGCCAACCGTGAACCAAGTCAATCAAAACATGCCATTTAAATTTCTCATTACCCTCACCCTCGCGTCATCGACTAATCAAAGCGCCATTTTTCTGGACAGGGGCCCTCAGTATCGGAGATGGAGTGATGGGGAGTTATTTTGATGGTCCATGGTTGTCCATATACTATTGAGGAGGAAGGCATTACTCAGCAAAATCAAAGAAATGAGGTCAGTGATTTTAATTTATTTTTAATTAGGAAAAATTCGCGTAGGTTTAGAAATTTGGCGCTATTAGGGAAAGAGGCAATGTTTTGTTTGCGTCCATTACTACAGGATATCGAAATTTACAATTGGTTTGAAAATACGTTCCGCGAAATTTATGCTTACGTACACCGAATCAGACGATTACGTAGAATTTTCGCTTGATTTGACGGATTTAACGCACAGCCCAGCGAAATTATCGTTCTGTCCGGCACGTGATTTAATTCACGAAGACATTTGGCTTATAAATTTGGTAGCACAAAGTGCCGGTGGTCTCGATATTGCACAGAATTTTAACATATGCGTTTTCAATGTCACGGCATCAGAAGATGGACATGCGATAATAAATTTACGCGGGAAGACATTAGGAAACGTTCGATTTTAACACTCTTCAATTCCGATAATTGCTTCTTCCGCTTCTTTTTATACGCTCAAATTTATCATGAGCACAGAACTTTATGAGTGGAAGAACTTCATCATCGGTGAAAAGCGGTAAGACACGAAAATTCGGTCTTGCAACGTAATTTTGCGCAAGATTTGACACGAAGAGCTGGTTTTACCGGAGAGTTGTGGGATTCGGGAAATCAAATGTTTCCATGTTCTCCCATATCTAATGTCACGATTATTGTTTACAATTTTAATAATTATATTAATAATAATTGCATTCTATTATATAATATTAGTTACTGTGAGGAGAGGGAACATCGCTATTCGAATAAGTGTTGCAACAACATATTGTCATACAAACAGCAGGATGTAAATACAGTCAGATGCGAAATATGTAAATGTTTGTTGTTCGAGAATACGTGTTTCGAACATCATCGCGCGATAAAATCTTACGATGGGAAAATGTCACGGAGTATTTGCAGCGTAATTAAATTTTGTGAGGATTGCGGACATATAATAAATTCAATGAAAGAAGACGAATATGGTGTTTCTTTTTGTAAAATTTGCAGTTTGCTGCAATCTATAAACCATTTGTGTTATATGTAATCTCTCTCTTGTGAAGGTAGATCTTCTCTTGACGAATCTAACGGAGATTCTCTCGTCACGAGAGAGAATGAACAAGAAAACGCGAATGCGAGCGAATATGAATGTAAGAAGGAATAAATCGCATTCGTGTTCTATGATTTTGAAATGCGACAAGATGGTTCACTTAATGGTAGCGATATAAAAATTCACGTCCCAATACTCTGCGTCGCTCAACAAATTTGTGATTTGTGCGCGGAAGTATCGATTTATCGCAATTTTGTCGTTAGTGCGGAACACATGAATTTGTTTTTCGTCGAACGATTCACGATTCGGTAAAGGAATTTGTTGAATTCGTAACACGTTCCATGAAAACTTTCTCGAATCGTTTGTATAGTACACAACGCGAAAGCTTTCGAAGCACGGTTCTCCAATACATAGTCGAAAATTACTGTAAATTAGAACTTCGAGTGATTTTAAATGGCACAAAAATTATCGTTTTAATAGTGGGGCATAAAATTTATCGATAGTATTAATATATGTCGATGCGATTGTCGGAATTATCAAAGGCCTTTGAGGTACCAGAAACCTGCACAAAGGCATCTTTCCGCATCTATTTAATACTCGCCATAATCAAACGTACGGTCTGCTGCCTTACGTTAGTTATTATGCAAACAGAGGAACGCGATTCCGTTGGGGAGATTTAAAGAAAATCAATCGCGCAAAGACATACAATGGTTAAATTTTAAAGGAGCGAAATTGTCGTATTATTCACTGGACACGGGCGAGAATATTGGTTAACGGACATATTCGTCGACGGGTATTACGAGTACAAGAATGAAGGTGAGACGCAACACGTCTTGCAATTCCACGGTTGCTTCTTTCATGGATGCCCGATTTGTTACTGAATAGACCACGATAAACTTATCGAAAATTCCAAAGAAACAATTGATATAAACCTGACAGTGTCAACGAGGTTATATCATGACGGAAAAGTGGCAGAGTATTTTCAAAAAAATGCGCACGAATTGAGAGGCCCGTGAATTTCTCGAGAATTACCCGATGATATAAATTTCGCCTCTCCTGATGCATTTTTCGATAGACATATTGATAATATCGATACGAAGTTACGGATAACAAGAAAATACTTTACATAGACATATGTTCTGTTATATACTCAAGACTGTTTTTCTAATTAAGCATCCTGAAATCTATACAGGTGATGAATGTAGCATGCTAATTGGAGAAGCACCAAATTTCAATTTCGAGTAGGTCATACGATGGGTATCATACGATGTTGTGTACTCTCTCCGCGCAATCTTTTCTATCCTGTATTATCATATCGTGTGCGCGAAAAATTATTACTTGCGCTTTGCCGCTGCGAAACATTTCCGTAATCTGCATGCACTCATGATGGCTCAGTGGAACGTGAAGACACGTATCATGTGAACTGCGTAAAGCAATTGAGAAGGATTATCTCGTGACAAGAGTCGATAAAATTTAGCAATACAAATGTACACGCTATAATTCTGCTACACGTCCTCAGAGAGGATTATTTGTTGACTATATTAACAGCTTCTTACAACTGAAGCAAGAGAATGGGTGTATGAACAATGATGTTGTTAAAGAGCAATACCTTCGGAAATACGAAGTAATTGAGGGTATTATTCTCGATAAAAATAATATCAAGCGGAATCCGGATCGGATTATGTCAAGCCAGAGCCTAACTCTCAATTTGTTTTGAGGAAATTCGATTAACGGACAAACCTTTCGAGTACCGAGAATGTAATAAGAAATTTCCAGCGATTGGCGGAATTATTATCAAGCCTGGAATACGAGGTAACCGGAATATTACTCATCAATGACAAGGTGATATATGTTTTGTGGCGTTTAAGATATGAAACGATACCCTTGTCATATAACTAACGTTGTAATAGCGGCGTTCACGATGACTCAGGCATTTTTAAAGTTGTACGAATATTTTAAAAAATTAGATCGACACGTTTTATATTACGATATCGATTTTTGCCTAGTAGCGGAGATCTCAACGATTACGAACCGCGTACAGGTAACTTTTTGAGAGACATGACGGACGAACTCGCGGGCTACGGGCGTAGTAGCTTCGGCAAATTGAGGCATTCGTATTTGGACCGAAATTTTACGCGTATGTGGTTCGTATCCCAAACAGGTGTCGACATGAAATTTGTAAAATAAAAAATATCAAGTTAAATTTTCAAAATCTGCTTTAATTTTACTAATATTTATAGATTATTATTAAATAAAAAAAAACAGAGGAAAAATAACAAGAAGGGACTCGCAATAAAATTGGAATTTAAAGCAATTCGATGCACCGCATTTCACAAGGTGATAACATGGAATAAAATAAAAATATGCGCTCCAGTTTTGATGAAACGCTTTATTTATCAATAATCGCTGTTCTTTCTCGTATGGATTTGTGTGTTAAATTGTATAATATAATATTTTATTTAAGCTAGAATAAGTCACGGATTTTCCCATCCCGACCAATTTGTAAATAAAAATTATGGAATATAATATAATGTTCTTGTAAAAATTTTAATCAATTTATACATTTAATTTAAAAGTTAGAAAGAAAATGTAATAAAAACATTTATTATTTAGTACAGTATGTGTGTAATATATTTTAGTAAAAATTTGTACTTTTACTGGTTGAGTTAAAAAAGAATATGTAATAAAATTAATTTGTATTTTAAGAAATATTAAAATGTAATGATTATATGTTAAATGTAATGATTATGTATAATTTATACGAGATATATATTTTTTTTCTCCGTTTGAAAACAACGAATATAAAATAAAAATATTTTGTACTTAAAAACACAAAAAGAGATATTATGTAATCCCGTTTCTTTTTTGATGTAAGATTTTTTCAGCGATGTGTAAGCGATAAGCCATCGATGGCAATGTCACGCATATATTCTGTGATAAAAATATACACTGATCGCGGGCCCATTGCCATTCAAAGATAAGCTTATTCTCGCGCAAAGATAAACTCATCCTCGTATCGTGGTAGGATCAGCTACTGGGAGGCCATGGTGCTACCGTTAGCCAACGCTGGCGCGTAGTACGCCGCGTGGGGCCCTCCGCCGTGTTGATCGGCTTTTCTTAAATTTTTTTTCTTCATGTATTGTTGAAAATAAATTTAAATGTCATTTTTTTATTTCTTATTTTTTTTTGCTTTTAAAGTCTTGCATGCTAATCGAATAACTCATTTCGCAAAATGGATGCGCGCTGGAAGCATCTATGGACATCGTATGTGATCTGACTGGATCGGAAATTTTTGTAAAATATTGAGCGATTTTTGTAAAATCTTTTCTGCCTTCATCTTTCATTCCAACATACGTTTCAAGAGAGTTTTATTTTATTATGCGGAATGGCAAGAAATCTATCGTTACAATATGACATTCGTGTAAAAGAGCTCGAAGAACAGAATTGGGGATGCAGCAATACTAAAATGATGAAGAAGAAAAATATAATTGAATTTTGCGAGGTTTACCCCGAAAGATTACTCGAACGATCCACTTTCTCCAAAATTAGTGATAATCGACAATCTTATGGGAGAATCGTTGTTATGCAATCGTGAATCTTTTCATTAAAGGCAATCATCACAAGAATGTCAATGTTATTTTTATCTCGCAAAATCTCTTCCATCAGGGGCGTCATCAGCGTGATAGCTCAACGCGAATTACATTCTCTTTTTCAAAAATTCACGTGATCACGCTCAAATTTGTCATTTAGCGCGTCAAGTTTATCCCGATGATCAGAAATTCCTAGAAGAGGCATACTACAACGCTACGTTGAGATTTTATGACTATTTGCTGCTCGATCTGAAACAATCAATCCCGAGTATTGATTTCGAACATTTATTTCAAAGATACTTATTACATGTCACGTAGATCATTTTCCAACGGATTCGTATAAAAAGGTGATTGCACATGTCAGTCGTAAGCTTTTCTTGCGATAAAGGAGGAGTAACAAGAAATCACACAATGTGTCGAAAATCGCAACATTCGATTGGTAAAAGAAACGCCTGTCTCTTCGCGACGATCTATCATTTGAATAAAAATTAACGCATAATCTTCTTATGCAGACAAAAATTAATTCGTTGTATTAACGAAATTGTGTTTTTAATATACGCAAAGGTGATTCGCTCGAACATTGAAAAAAAAATCGGTTAAATAAGTAGTAATAAATAGATAGGCAGATTCTCATTCAGATCCTTCGAGGGGAAGTGAAAAACGGGGGATATCAGCAGAGCAGAGGGTCTACGGTGAGGGGAGGTCGTTAGTAGGCGAGGAAGATGACGTCACGAGAGGGAGAGGGATGACGTCACTGGGCGAGGGACGTCACGGAGGTGTGCAGGCATATTACGTCGCGGGAAATTACGTTATAAAGCAGGATGTGAAAAGTACGTCACAGAATTCGCGTCGTGGATTGCCGAGATAACGTCACGTGATGTAGTCGATGGGCTCGGTCCGCAACTGTCGCCGCCGCCGCCACTGTCGCTGCCGCCACCGCCGGGCGTAATCCACTGTCGATCCCTATAGCCGGTCCCTACATTCGGTCCCCATCACCGCTTCCGAATGTGATCCCCACGGCGCGCTATACCATTTATACCGTCTCTTCTACATACCACTATTTTTTTCTAGCACGTGAAGTATTTTATTTATTTATTATATTATATTATACAATATTATACAATATTATATTGTGTTATTTTCGATGGACTCCACGATTTCTTTGTTTCGCGTTCAATAAACTAATAAGGGACGAATAAATTACCGATAACACGAATCTAATGGAAGTTTCTAGCCGAAAAACTATATTTATTTAAAATCGAGTAATAAGAAAACTTTTATATCATCATGCATTGAGATCAAGCGTTAAATCTCTTTTCGAGCGTCGTGGAAAAAAAAATTGCCAAATAAACTTCAAAAACATCGCATTAGTGCGCCAAAGTGCCGGCTAAGCCGGGAAAAAGATTCCCATGATAATAAAGGTGAAATACTCGAAAGAAGAAATGTTTAATCATCTCAGGATGATATCACGCGGGTGATGATTTTTCTCAGTTGTAATAATGATAAGAAAATAAACCGGTAATTCACAACACATTCTCCTCCCCTTAAAAAGCATTAATAAAAATAGAAGAAAACGGGAACTTATAACGCGAGCGGAACCAACTTAATGGCAATTTTCCAATGACTTAAAATTGTTATCATACCAAATGGTAGGAAAAATCTTACGAATCTGATTCCTTAATTTCCCAATCAGACACACTTTACCAAAGAACTACCTCCAAAAAACTGCCTATATAAACCACGAGACACGACATAGAGAAAAAAATCTGTACAGCAGTATTCTGTATAGCTCGGTGTTACACTTTTCACAGTTATATAATAACATCAGTGCAAACTCTGAAACGACCACTTCCAAAGATCTTTCGCTCTAAACGACTAGAGACACATCGTTGAGGTTTCCAAGCGGGAACCTCGAAAACACTTCCAGAAAACAGTAATCGCTCCTTTTAATTAGATACTTCAGAAACCTAACTAGATCACTCTTTAGAAAAAATCTTTACCAATTTTCCCCTTTCAGCCTCTGCTCTCTTAATCTTCCACAGCTCCGTTCTTGTCCTCCCACATTCGATCTATTCAATTCCGTATCCTCTAGTCAGAAGTCCTAATTCACGAACTTCACTCTTTCATTATCTGCCTTCTTTTTTATATATTATATGCACAGCCTGACAATAAAACATTTTGTATTTAAATATCGTAATGATCATGTACATGTCTTTCCTGCGCGGCCAAACGCCTACGAATCCAATGCCTCAGAGAGGCCTGTCGGCTTCTGAACGAGGCTTACCTCAGTAGTTTAAATAATAATAATGATAGCAATAATATTAATGCTAATGGTTTAAATAACAATAATAGTCGAGCTAATAATAATAAGAATAGTAACAACAATGATATTCATCCAGTCGGAAGCCCTCCTCCTCGGTCTCCTTCCCGTGCAGAATCAATCTCATCACAGTTAACAAATATTTTCTGACATTCCCCATTCTTCTTGTCCCTCTTCTCTCGCTGATACAACATCAAGCGTGGAGTTCTTAGATGAAGTTGCTTCTCTCTGTTCTCGTTACTACTTTCACCACGGTAATCACCAATCATTAATTTCTCTTTTCTCAGTTTCAAATTTCTATCGAACTCTTTTCCTCAAACACTTTTACTATAGATCTTGAAAACGCAGATCCTGATCGTATCAGAAGTGCAATAACTGGACAACTACTAGAGACTGTTATAGCTGTTTTCCTTCCCCACTCCCCCTATCATTTCTTAGTCCCAGTAGTCTTTTTCTTAAATTTCTTTCCCCTCTTCTCATGTACAATTAACGAAATTAGATAAATATAATTTACTCCTGAAAACACACACACACACACACACACACACACACACACACAACGCGCGCGCACGCCTACATACCCTAACAACATCATTTTTGTATTTAATATTTTAGGTTCGCACTAATGCTCGCGAATACACTCACACTGATCTACATCGTAACATTCACACATTTGCTCTGTTAGTTATTAGTACCGGATAACTCTCATATCAAATCCCACAATAAATTACGCTAAAGAGAGCGGTAATCAACCAACTACGGGTAATGCGTATTTCGCATCTGTTGTTGCCGCTCTATAATCGGCTCAAAACATGTGGAACGGGAATCCTCACATTATACATCGGTTCTAAATCTTGCAGACATTGAATTTCCAATGACGTTGAATCAAATTAAGAAATTCGAAATTTTGAATGACATATTTATCAACGTTTATATACAGAGAAGGGAATTGTGCTAATATGACTTACCGATCGAAAAAGAAGCAAACGTGAACCTTTTTGTACGTTGAAGACAACGTGGAACAGTTTGCGCTCATTAAAGATCTACTCTATCTCATCAGAACTTAACTTAGCAGAAAAAAGAACAAAAAATATTTCTGCAATATTTTTTTGTAAAATAATAATAAATGTGTGGATTTTTCAGCATTTTGCTTGCACTACTTCAGTTCGAGCGCAAAATTGAAGATCCACAGCGAGGACTGTGGAAAATTGAACAATTGTGCGATAAGACTGCCGAGCGAGGACGACACTTGCTGAGTTTCGACATTACAGGAATGAGCACGTCCCATTCATTGTCTACACCGACTTAGAGTGCATTGGAAAAGATGGATAAGAATCCTGAATCGGCTACATACATACATCAATATCACAACGTGTTTAGCACTGAGTATTAGCTGCATTGTTCCTATACGACGAAACATTATTCATGTATCATTTTCGCCGCAATAAAGAATGCATCGCGTGATTCGCGAAAGAACTTAGACAGTTAACGCACAGTGTACAGTCTTTAATTTCGACTAATGTAGATGATAGATTTCACGCGAGACTGAAAAAAATTCAATAGCACGCACTGCCACGTGGGCGAAAAACCGTTAGTATCAGATTATACATGGGTACGCGATCATTGTTTCTTAATCGAACGATACAGGTGCACTCAAACTGCAATCTAAATTATAAGGATTCGCGTTGTATACCCGTAGTGTTTCATAATTTATCTGGCTATGACGCTTATTTTATCATCAGAGAAATTGCCACCGTCTACAAAAGATACGTTGAATTATTACCAATAGCGAAAGAAAAATATATCTTATTCACCAAGCATGTTGATAGTACCAAACACGATCAAAAAAATTGTGTAAAATTGTGATTTATAGATTTATATAAATTTCTCGGCTTTTTGCATAAATTGGCATCTTTTCTCAGTAAAGATAAATTACGGATACTGCAACATGAATTTCCCAATGTATCCGAAGAAAATTTTAATCTTTTGATTTGAAAAGGCGTCTTTTCGTATGTACATTGACTGCGTCGAAAAGTTGGAGGAGTTGTGTTTACCACCTCGCATTTTACATTCAGACGACATGATATCTGAGAAACGCTTACGCGCCGTCAATGTGTGGCAGCAATTCTCCATCCGGACATTCGGCGAATATAGTGACCTGTATCTGAAAATGGATATTTTATTGTTGGTCAACCAAAATTTGAAAATTTCTGCGTCAATTATAGTCTAGATCCCGCATTCGATTACACCTTACTGGTCACGTGGAACGCTATATTAAAATACCGATATAAAATTTAAACTATTCACAAATATCGACATGATAATGTTTATCGAGCGCAGTATATGCGATCTGAGCCAATAACAAATTGTACGATTCATCAAAACTGTCATTGTACTTGATGTATTACAATCTGTTAACGACTGGGCAATGTGTTAATCATTACCTTACGCTGATTTTCAATGGATCGACAAAATTTTGACTTTATGATCGTCGCGTTAGCTCCGCCAACAGGCTATATTCTCGAGATGGACGTGAAGTAGCAGCAACATCTTCATGACACGCATACTGACCTACCGTTCTGTCCGACACGCGAGAAACCACCGACAAATGCGATAACAAACTCCTCGCAACAGTATGCGATAAACAGCGTTATCACAATCTGCAGCAGTACTCATATACTCATCATGACTTTCGCCGTAAACTGCAATCCGCGCAATTTCCATGGCTTCGCGATTATATTGAGCTCAACACAAAATTTAAAACATTGGTGAAAAACGATTTTGAGAAAAATTTATACAAACTTATGAATAACGCGATATTTGACAAACCATGGAGAACATATGCGATCGCGTCGACGTGCGCCTCCTCGAAATGCGAAAGCAGATAAGATGCGGATACAATGCCACTCGCCAAATCAAATTTCCATAGTCGAAACGTCTTTTCGGAGAATCTGATTGCGATAGAACTGCGTAAGATCGAGGAAGTTTGACAAACCGATATACATAGATATGTGCATCCTCAACATATCCAAGACGTGTTGAATTTCTCTATAAATACATGATGCCACTGTTTCACGAAAAATGCAAAATTATGTACACCGATATCGACAATCTCATATACCACGTAGAATGTGATGATGTTTACGATATCATGAAACGTAATATAAATATATTTGACATGAGCGATTATTCGAGCGACAACGCGTATTCCGATCGTAAATAAAAATATTTTTGGCCTCATGAAAAACGAGAACAATGGTGCCATCATGATCGAATTTCGTAGGAACTTAGAGCGAATATGTATGCCTTGCATGTAGAAGGAAAGAAGAATACGAAAAAGGCGAAGATCATCAAAAGCAACGTTGTAGTGAGATCTATAATGTTCGAGAATTACACGCGGTGCTTGAATGACGCAATCGAAATGACGCGCAGTCCTGCGTAAAATCCAAATTTCACGAGTACATGATATCAAAAACAAAAATCGCTCTAAGTCCGCACGATGATAAGGTACATCCTGCCGGTTATACCGACACACTGCCATGGGAATTATCAATGTAAATAAAATGCACTTGTATTGTATATATAATATGTAAGGGAAGCCCGGGCAAAATGGACGCTCTGGGTCAAGCAACTACCTTTTATTTTCGCTTATCTATTTGAGATTGCGCTATAAGTCTGTAGCAGTTGAAGGAATGACCGACCAGCGACGCTATGAAAGTACGAAATGATATTGCGTTTGTTTGTATTTAGTAGAAACATATAGAAAATTGAATGTTTTCTTGCGATTTTTCCTTAAGTACATATCTTAATTATTAATTGTAATTGTAATTTCCTTAATCAGAATGATCTTTAATAAGAATTCTGTGTCTTTAAACATATATTTGAAGTTAAAATTTTTCACTTGGTTTTTCAATTTATTCTAATCTTTCCAAATTAGCGTTAGATAGGTTCTTTGGTTATAATGGATGAGGAGCAAAGCGAATGATTCATCCTCTTTACTCGGTATATCATTACAATGAAAATACTGGGAATACGAAGGGACAGACCTTTCGAGTATATGAAAGGCATGTGTTTGCTTATGTCTCATTTTTGTTTATTTTTTTGCCACAATGCAGTATGATGATTTGGTTATGACTGATCCAGTGCAGTCATTGCACCAAATGAGCCCATGAAGGTTGCGCTACATATAGAGGATTTGGTAGTTATTTTTGTAATAATTGCCAAGACTGATTCTAACTTTTTAAATTTCATTTGCATTGTTCGAGTGATCCATTCGCTTTGCCCAGGAGAATTGGGCAAAACGGATGATTTCTCTTTTTTTTTATTGTATGTTTTAAAACAACATATTTGATGTTGAAGTTTTTAAATTTTTTTTATTCTATTTCAAAATTAAGTCTTTTAAGAGATATATGAGAATAAAAATGGTTTCTAATCTCAATTTTAATTGTGTCATTTTTTCTTCTCAACCTTAACACGTTCGCGCTGTCCGGATTTCTCCTATATAAGGTTTCGATATGCACTATCAGCACGTTATAAAACAGTGCTGCAAAACTGTTCCGATATTGGTAATACTATTTTTATTAGCTAGAACGAAATGATGTTCGCAGCACTATAAATAACCTAAAAGAAACCATAGCTACAAAACTTGTGATATTGTCATTAGAATTAGCGAAGCATTTAATAGATTCAGATAGTGAATATTCAGACAGTGAAGAAGAAATTGAATGAAATTATTAGTTATAACTTTGCATGGGAATGTCTAATGCCACATGCACGTTGTAAAAATTATGTGGAAGATGTTGTATCGTAATACACAGACACAGAATTTAAAATGCATTTTCGGTAAGTAAATGTAAATACTATGGAAAAATTTATTAATTATATAATTAATTAAATGTTTTTATAATATTATATATAATTAATTACCCAGACACAGTAACGTTTAAAAACACATTTAAAATGTACTTGTTCATTTGTACTAAGCCCATGGACATCAATTTGGACCAGATTGAAACCAAATCTAGACCAATGGACGTCCTGTGCTATCTGGATATATAATTAATTTATAGATAAATTTAAAAAAGATATAATAGAATGTGAACAGAAAAAGATGTAATAGAAAATATGTACATGAAAAATTTGTTAGCGGAAATT
>Ga0157364_1000473_pt1 | contig 27534 bp, 16 predicted proteins | sample AttsexASBM2_FD_111476 | JGI IMG/M metagenome (GOLD analysis project Ga0157364, IMG submission 111476) | Fungus gardens microbial communities from leaf cutter ant in Ribeirão Preto, State of São Paulo, Brazil - Atta sexdens ASBM2 | ecosystem: Host-associated > Fungi > Mycelium > Unclassified ... | reverse complement strand
TATCTATATCATATAATTATTAATACCAAAAAAATAAGAAATAAACAAATATATATATATATATATATATATATATATATATATATATATATATATATATATATACATTAATATGTATGTATGAGAGTGGATACTGCCGAAAAGAGAAACTTCCCTTGATCGCTACGTCGGCGTCGACAAGACGGATCAGGATGAAGTTAGGATTTACGAGAGAGTACGGGAGAGCGCGGACGTGTAGAGGGCAAAAGGAAGAGGTGGAGGGAGAGCGTACACGGTGGAAAATACCTATTTGCTGCCGCGATCCCGCAGGATCAATCTCTTCGTCGGTGGTGCCGTTCGGTTTCTTGGACGATATTACACTCGGGGACGGGAATAATGCGAGGTTTGATCGGGCGTTCGTCGACGAGTAACCGCAGCACCCGGGATGGATGTAATTTGCAGGGAAAATGATCGCGTAATAGTTCGCCCAGTGAGCGCAACGCGTTCCGCATTGTGTAATAACGTGCAGTCGTATTAATCTTACGTGAGCCTGGACTGCGAAACAAAAGGATTAAAATTTATTTTTATTCGTCATTTAATTGCTCACCGCGCAATTTTTATCCATAAAGTCTTTATAAAGTTTGTCACAACATTCGTGCATCTTACTATCAAATCTCTGATACTCCATTAAATTCATAATGTCAAATTGTAATTTGAATTACTTTTAATTACTTCTAAAGGTCGCTTCGCAACTACTTCTTCAATATGTCACTAATTTAATTAAAATAATGGAGTTAAACAATTTGATTCAAGAATTGTATTAAATGTGTGACTCAAATTTAATTTATTATTTACTAACAAAAACGTATATGTTAATATGAACGTTGCTTACTTTGAAACTTGAACTTTCACAATTCAATTAATGAAATGGATTGATTAAATGTGGTTGTTTTTTAACCACATTTTTTTATATTAAAATGTGTCCAAATAATAAATTTGGCCATACATATTAAAAATAACAAAATTTAATTCAAGAAATTGGTTTAAATTTAATCGTTTAATATTTAATGATATACATAACATTTGGATCAATTATAGCGAATAAAAATAATGAATTTTTAATGATTGATGAAGATTTCTTGTACGTATGATTAATAATTATTTATAACATTTAATTAATAACATTTCCGCGTGCGTTTTAAATTCCTACGAGTTTAACGGCTAGCGTAACTTTAATTATTGTTAAATATAGTAACACTGAGGATGATCGTTTATTAAAAGTTAAAAAAGTTAAAAGATTTGTTGTGTATTATATGACATTGATACTAATTTTAAGGTAATTATATATCAATGCAAACACACTTAGTTCAGCTCGCAAGCTCTTTTCTCATTAGTTTCAAATGTTTATTCATAAGAGTCTTATCACATTTTTAATTTAATAATTTCTTATATATGATTAATAATTATTAATTATAGCAATCTAATATACAAGGAAATTGTGAAGAAATTCTGCTTTTCGAACGGTATTACCTTGAAAATGAAAATAATGAAACGAATTCTGATTGGACGTTCAGACGCGAGCAATCATCAACCTCAACGAAAGGTGTAATTTGCAAGGAAAGAGATAGCGTAATAGCTTGGTGGAAGTGCCGCGTGTTGACGCGCTTTAAGTTCTTTCATAGCGACTCAAAGTGCTCGAAAATTACCTAGTGATTACTCACTTAATGATTTAATCCGCGAAATTGCACGGTCTGGCGACGATCGTGTAATTTACGAAGAAAATTGTAATTTATACGAAAGTAGGTAAAAGTGCACGGTAAGATACAGTAGTAGTACTTTTCCTCGAAGCAACGGGCTAACGAAACTATGCAATGCACGCGAGCGTACATTTTTTTTCTCTCGTAATATTTTGTTTTTAAAAAAATTCTTGTGAGATAAAGCTAAAATGAAAATTGAATTTAAAGCAGAATACCAAGTAATTGCTCGAAGAAATTACGCAGAATCAATCTACTGTTGTGTTAAAAGTATATATAGATTTTAGAATTAGCGTAAATCAATACCGTTGCAAAACTAATTCAAAGTCTACCAGCAAAATTCGTAGTTTGCTCAAAATTTTCTACGTGTACAATTGTTTAAATCACGAATAATCACACGCGTAGGAAATACATTTCCTGAATAAATCAAGCAGAGATATCGTATAAAAACGAAGCTTTCCAAGACTACGGCGGCACACGATGTCATAGCCAGCGCTGTCATCGCCAATGCAAATCTCATTACAATACACCTGCGCTTTGACAGTGAAACAATTAAGCACAGTGCTCGCCCGGCACGGCATATCGTAGTCGGTCGGACAATTAATTCTGCGCTTAAATCGATTAGACCTCGACCGGAATACTGGGCACGAATACTCGTGGCCACGTTTCTAAATACACAAATACGGTGGAATGTGCCTCGTTATTTGCAGTGAAAATGATCGCGTGATTGTACGGCAACGTAAATAAATCCCCGTCGTTTTCATTGCGCTGACCCTTTCGTTAACGACGATAACGACACGGCGATGTGGCCGTTGCCTTAATAAAGCGTCAGATAAGTAGTGTCGAAACGATAGAGTCCAGTTACACAAATACAATGTGTCACCCAGGTATGAAACGAGTGCGTACTGGCCGCGTATTTACGGCGATTGTTTTTGTTTATCTCTAAACGATTAGATTCTTTCAGGGCATCCTTCCTTCGACCACCTAGAATATAAATGAGAATGTTTCCGACTTAACTTATAAATACTCTACTGCTTTATATCTTAATCGCAAAAGTATATACTTATTCTACATATTTTTATTTCTTTCCAGAAATATAGAGTTTTAATAAGTCACTTTATAACAAATTACTTTATACTAATCGTATTAAGTGTAGTTATAATTTCACAAACACATACCATTTTCTCTTACATTATTTCTGAAATATTATATATACTATATATGTATACACATAAAACTTTTTTTGTTAGAGATAGCAGCTTACATTTTGCAACATATCTTATTTCAAAAATATTTGGGGAGGGGGGTCTAATTTAATTGTGCAAAAATTATTAAAAAGAAAACAAAACATTTTTCCGCTACTACTTCCAATTATAAAATATTTTATTGTATTTTAAAAATATTGAGAGAGGGAGATATAAATGATTATTTCCTGGCACAGTTTTATTCTCGATAACCAATATTCAATCTTCCACTTTCGCATTAATATCATAAAGGAAGAAGTGTCTCCTATTTATTTTAAATTATTGACGAAAGAAAAAAATAGCAATTTGGTTCGTTCGCTTCGTTATCTGGCAAAATCATATGGGAAGAACGTTCATTAACTCTCCATAATGGTTCATCGTTCTGATTCACATTTTATTTTTGCAAGCTCACTGCGAGATTATATTGTATTTTCATATATAAAGAAAATATGACAACCGATACTTTATACAGGTATACGCTCTCGCGCGCTCGCCGAGAAAAGTAATCCATCCGTCCATAACCGGCGTCCTTCCGTTCTCCATAAGCATCGCATACATTAAACGTCAAATACTCTAATTAATCCTCGTTGTCTCTTTTACATTCAACGAAGCGTAACGCATCGTACTTTTCGCTTGCTCGATCACAAAACGTAAAAGAAAGAAGAAAAAATAAAAGGAGAAGAAATTCAGGCCGCGAATGGCGTTTCAAAGCCGCGCGCCACGACTGATTCACCCATACAGGCGTAACGCGTTTCCGCACTCACGCACGCACGCACGCACGCACACGCAATTCCGCGCGGCCACGCGCGTTGCAGCACTTCTAATAGCTACTATTATGCGCGCATAATGGGGGTAATAGCTGCGACTCCAGATAAATCGATCACCATTACCGCTCCTATTACCCGTAACGACCGTTTCCGAGGAGACCCTGACCGCTCTCTCTCTGTTGCGGCTTTCAGGTGAGAACAGCTGCAACTCCACCGGCGGCGGTAGCGACGAGGAACTCGGCGCGGGTTGCGGGGAGGACATAAACGGTAACGGGGGCAAGAAGAAACATCGTCGCAACCGGACTACCTTCACGACTTACCAACTGCACGAGCTCGAGAGAGCGTTCGAGAAGTCCCACTATCCGGACGTCTACTCCAGGGAGGAGCTCGCCATGAAAGTGAACCTTCCGGAAGTTCGTGTTCAGGTGAGTCATTCTACGAACGAATTCACAGATCGGCCAAAGAGAGAAGTACGCGTTTTCCTTACACTACTTTTTACACTAGGAATACGTGAGTTTGAGAGGGAGAAAGCTTTCTTTCCAAGTTCAAAGTGACGATGGTCGAATGAAAAATACCTTTTCTTTTTATAAAATACAAAAAAGGAATATGAAAAATCTTTTTATATCTCCTTGTTATTTAATAAATTTATAAATTGCTTTCGCATATGCACAAATCTTTCCTTTTTACATTAAAATATATTTAAAAATATATTATATAGAAAATATATGACTATTTTCTATGTACAAGATCCGGAAAGTGTAGTAATTTTGGAAAAGAAGTGATTCCTCATATAAAAGTATGCAGAAAATATCGAATTTTTTCGTATAAAGCTTCTTTTTCGAAAAAATTCGAGTTTAAATATTTGTTAAGTACTTGTGTACATTTCAGCTAGCTACAATTAATCTGCTTGGAGTTCACCCAATCTAACTATTTATTGTTGTTTCTATATCAATAATTTAAATTTGACATTAAATAATGCAATAAGTGTTATAATTTCAATAATGTTTTCAATTTTAATAATATTTATTTTATATTAATTGAAAGATTGTTGAAAATGTCTATACGAAGAATTTTATTCTCGAGATTTTCGACTTATTTTTACATGAAGAATCACCGTCTGGTGTTGAGCGATTCCGAAATACTCTGTATATATATATGTATATATATATATATATATATATATATATATATATATAAATAACTTCTTCTTTATATTAATATTAAAATATACTTTAATAATTCTACAAAATGAAGGCGGACTTCAAAGACTATCATAGCATAATAAAACGTTATAGCATAAAATGTACATTTCCGGAACACCCTGCATATTACCTCTTCTTTATAGTTAATACTAAAATACTTTAATAATTCTGCAAAGTGAAGGTGGACCTCAAAGACTATTACAGCACATAATAAAACATTATAGCATAAAATGTACGTTTTAATGTAAGGCAAAACTATCAAGATATCATAAAATTTATTACGATTAGGTATATAAATAATCTTGTGTAAAGTATGTTGCTACGAACATTTTTTTGTGTACTTAATTAGTACAGAGGCGGTATAAATTTGCGACCTGCGGAGCACGATATAGTAGGATTTATTCTTCCTCGACCGAAATTTGATGGATACGAATATCGTGTTCGGCGAAACGGCCGGGGGTTAACGTTGGCGTTTCCGTGCAAACAATCGGAACGACAATCGCTGCCTGGCGCACTGGGCCGACGTATTAGACTAAATTAAATTAATTATGTGCGTGACAGCGATAAAAGCACGCAGTCGCGTGCGACGACGCATCGATTAGGCTCCCAGGGGCACGCTTGCCGAGCGGCACGTATATAATTCCGCTAGGTCCAGTAGCGCAGCTACTGTGCTTCCGATATGCGATAGTTCAACAGAACCATCATCCGAATTTCGACTGAATAATCCTCAAGTTCTTTATTTAGGTTATACTTTTTCTCTTATTCTACACTGTTAAATTCATATTATTCATTTCGAATTATATCCAATTTGAATTATTTTTAATCATTTCTTTGGGTCGCCACTACCCTATATATCGTTAATTTATATAAAACAATTTTAAAATATATTAAATTTGACTCAAAATTTATTATACTTACTAAGTGTATACGTTAAAGTTATTGGCTGTGTTCAGCAGGAAAAACTAATCAGTTTGCGTTTAGTAATTCTTTAATAAAATTGGTTCTTGCCTTTAGTTCTTCACTGGATCTAATTGTAAGTGTAGAAACTAATCATATTAAAGAATCACTAAGCTAATGGATTAGTTTTTTTTTTACTGAACGCAGCCATTCGTTTACTTTGAGTAAATGAAGAAAATTTAACCGCAGAAATGGATTGATTTACATTTTGATACGTGTGGAAATTAAAATAACAAAATGTTATTTAACTTGAAGGATTGGGTTATCATTACTCCTTTGACATTTAATAATGTATTCTAATCTCATAAAAATTCAAATAACTATTCTCAGGTAAAAGCCTTTGCAGGATCTGTATACGCAAAGTAAAAATAATTAAAGAATATGAAAAAAATATAATATAAAAGGAAGTATACATATAAGAAAGTAATCGATTTACATAATAGTATATTTATAAATCGCAATGAAAGAATGAAAACAATAGTTTTACCCTTTGAAAATTTATGAACTTCTTTTTCGAGAGATAAGAAGTCTAAAAGAGCCAGAAAAAAGATCGGCATGAGATTTCGGCACAGGTCTCGTCAGCATCGCCACTTTGTTACGCTATTGGGCGGGGCTCTCGGCAACATGGGATAATAACCCGGCCGGCTCTTATGAGCACCTGCTTTTTCTTTCTACCTCCTCGAACGCGGAATTGATTTTTACCAAGGTACCCGCTTTAAGTTTCCATTGCCGCGAAGGGCTCTCGCCTGCCGGCGATGGTTAAGATTACGCGTCGATTGCAATTAGGGCTTTATCGAGGCAACCACGCTAATTCGTAGTGTCGCGGGTATTCGGCTCGTTAGAGTTACCATTAAACACGCAATGCGAGAAACGTAGGCATTATCTTTGCACCTTAAGTGGATTATAGATGAATCTTAAGAAGGATAAAACAGCAACTAGAAAATAGACAAGATTGAACTTCTTTAGAAAACCGGAGCTTTCATTATTCGCAATTAACAAGCGGTTTATATTGCGAGATAAGCATGTCGCGCCGGTAATAAAGTTGCCCCATAATTTATCTCCCTAGTTTTTTCTGCATGGAACAGATGATAAACAATTAGCAGAAGCTGAATACAGAAAAATTATGCAAGTAATTATATTTAGAAGATTTGTTATATAAAATTATTTTGTAAATTATCTCGTGAAGCGATATAATAACATGGTTAAATACGTACAAAACGCGCGCAAATATGCAGAGTGTTCGGAAAATAATGATAAATCTTTCGTATAGAGACAGAATGACTAAACTGAGAAGAAAAGTCCTTTATCATTTTGCAATTTTCGCAATAGTTAACAAAATATTAACTGTTAAAAATTGTCGAAAATTGTTTTTCAATCATTTTTTATTCAAATACTATTAACTTTACAGAAAAATTACAAGAGATAAAAATTGTTTATTATTGCCTCACAGAGATCTAAGAATTTTTTTTAGAATTTTTTCAGAATTTTTTAATACCGTATTTTTTCAAATTATTAAAAATAAGAAAATGCTGTACTAAAAATTGCTAAAAAAATTCATAGAGTTTTATTATAGAGAAAAAAATAAACAATTTTTGTCTCTTGTAGTTTTTCTATAAAGTTGGTAGTATTTGAGTAAAAAATTATTGAAAATCAATTTTCGGCAACGTTTTAGCAATTAATTTCTTGTTAACTATTGCGAAAATTGCAAAATGATAGAGGACTTTTCTTCTCAGTTTAGTCCATTCTACCTCTATGTGAAAAATTTATCATTATTTTCCAAACACCCTGTATATATATATCTTTTTTTTTAAATTATGATTCCATCAATAAGATACATTCAAAAAAGTAATAAAATATTTTTTTATAATAAACAGCAATGCGCGCCAAAAATATATACAATGTAATGTACTCAAAAAACCAGAATACAATATATTCATAATCTTTTCTTCTTGCCGATAATATATCGACATACTTCGATATTAAATTTATAATTATTCGCAAAATAAAAAAATATTAAATATTAATTTATTCATCACTTTAATTTTATAATCTTTTTAGTATATCTGCGTGTGTTTGTTATTTTATTTAATAATTGTTCAAAGTAGTTTTAATACGACCTGGACACGCCTAGTTTTTGTACATCATGTTTAATTTTAAGACCGCTTTGTACAATTAAAAGTTTGCAGCATAGATTCGCGGCAGAACAGTGCAATTATACGTCAATAAAATCAATATTTATATTTAACAATATAATGTTATAATGTACATAAAAATTTTCTCATTTTATCTTAATTACTTTTGAAAAACTGCTACTGTCTACATCTTATTGAAATAATTTGTTTATCCAGGTTCTAAATTCCCGTCAAACTTTTTCAATTATTTTCAAATACAGTATTAAAAAATTTGTAATTTTTTCATAATTTTTTCATAAAAAAAATACATGTAATATACACCTTTAAGCATGCTGTTATTTATACAAAACTTGAAGACACTTTAAAACATTTCTAGTGCACGATGAATAGGAATGTTTGTCCAGTCAGTGTCAAGGAAATTTGGAAAAAAGAATTTTCAAGCAAACACACGGATCCGCGCTTTGGAACAAAACGTCAGAGTGCCGTGTGAGGACGAGGAAGGCGTCGTTCCTCGGGGTCGACGGACTCGCAATTAAAAATTTAAATTGCGTTTAAAACCCGCCGTGAGCTGCCGGCGTGCTCGCTCCGTCTTCTCGTACTCCGTCGTCTCTCTCTTTCTCTTCCCTTCCGTGAGCTTTTTCCCAGTTTTTCAAACGCGCGCGCGCGTCTTGTTCCCTCGTTTATTTTCACCATCCCCGCGTCTCTCGCTAACCGTAGCACCGCAACCGTCTCGGGCCGCCCCCGAGGCATACCTAATCGCTTAAGCTTATTACGCCAGAGCGGACAAGGCGGTTGCGGAATCAGCTTTGCTCGCGATGCAAGCGGGCTCTCTCCGCTCTATCCGTGGCGAGCCGCGCGCCGCGCCGCGCCGCGCTGTTCGGTTTCATCATTTTTAATTGATAGCGCACGCCAATCCCGTCTGTCGGATTTATTAGGCCGCTCGACGAGATGGTTTCGAAGGGACGAGGGATGGGTAGCGGCAGAAAACCGGGGTTGCGAGGCAGTGAGGGAGAGAGGAGGTTTTTATTGGGCGTGGCGGAACGCGGACGGGATTCCGTCGGCGGTCGCTGCGGTCTGATTGTCATTGGAAAAGCGCCGCGCGTTTTCCAGCTTTTCCCAACCCGGTGCACATGCACGTGTGCGCGAGCGAGCAGATCACGCGTAAGTTTAACGCCACTCTCTCAATCATCGTCATCGCTTTTCGGGGTGCACAGAATTGCGTTACGCACGGCGTCATGAAGATTGAATCGCGCACAACACGGATTAATTAATCTTCGATCGGTGATTCGACGTTTCTAAATTACAGTTTATAACAGAGAAGAGAGATTCTTACAATTATTCGTCATGATTCGACCTTGGCTGATGACATTTTCTCCACGGTATATCAATCGTCTATAAACGATGTATCTCTTTTAATTGCAAAATGACTTATCACAGTCTACCACGGATGTTTCTAACTGTGCACGGAAAGAACAGTTTAGAGGAAATATTTAAAAATTTAGATAGATACAGATCTGAAAATAATTTTGTTGGATTATCAAAATTAGAAACTGCTTAAACTGATTGATAAAATATTGAAACTTTTTATAGCATTGCTCATCGTACTCGCCTTTTCTACGTAATTAAATTGATGGTCCAACAAAATTATTTTCAAATCTGTATCTATATAGCTAAATTTTAGATTCTTCAACAAAATCATTCTTCCTTTCTTTTTATATACATTTTATTATATATGTATTGAGAGAGAGAGAAAGAGAGAGAGAGAGAGAGAGAGAGAGAGAGAGAGAGAGAGGTTATGAAGATGGCTCAAATATGAGCCGAAATATGTGATGTAATAACATAATTTTTGTTGTATATATATATATATTATATATTTATTCTTATACAAATATTATCTTGTGCATCAATTATCGAGCTCAATCCTTATTTGCCGTCACGGAAAGAACAATTTTGTTGAAGTATCTAAAAATTTGATTAAATGTAGATTTAAAATTTAAATTCAGATTTAAAAATAATTTGGATCATTAAAAATTTATATATGTAGAACGCTTAAGCGTTGATGACAATGCAGCTAAAAGTTTTAACATTTTAGCAACCAGTTTTAATGTTTTACGAATACATAATTATTTGAATAGTCCAAATAAAAATTATTTTCGGATCCGCATCAATTAAATTTTTAGATACTTCAATAAAATCGTTCTTTCCATGCTTCTTTATTAGTTACTTAAAAAGTATTATACATACAACGTTGATAGAACTAATTTTATAGGCAAAATTGTTTACTGTACATAAAACTATACACGTGTAATAAAACTCTAATAACAATTACAGCTATATGTTTGCTACATGACATTTTAGCCGAAATTTTTGTAGAATTTGTAATAGGATCTGTATTTTTATTTCAATGCCCACTTCCCCTCCCCCCCTTCTCCCCTCAATGGAGTGGGGACGGTGGATTTTAAAAAGAATGTATAACGCGCACGGTTTTAAACACCTGTCCTGTTTGTTATTCGTTAAAAGTACATTATTTTATACGCCGCGACAAAAATATTTCGCCTGGATCAATTAATGGCAAATGGTTTAGCTTTAAATCGCGCGTAATGTTTGTTTGCGTGCTAAATCGAAAAATAGATTGCAGAAAATGTAAAAGGGAATAAAAGCTCGGGGGAATCATACGGGGAGCCGCATCTTTTCAAAGAGATAAATGGAATTGGGTAATGCAACTTCACTCGGTTAGATTTACGAGCGGATTCGCTCGTAAATTACTAACCGTTTTGTAGCTTCGATTCTTCGGATACCCGCTGCCGATACCCGACCTCGACGAGTCTCCCGCGTTTACGTACAGTTTCACGAAGGCCTCTCTACCTCCTTTCCACGTTTATTGCGACAATAAAAATTTCATTCTAGAATCCCGCACTTTCTTGTACGATCTCGTACATCACAATCGTTTATCAAAGAATCTCTCTCTCTCTCTCTCTCTCTCTCTCTCTCTCTCTCGCGCGGAATGTGGTTACGTAGATTCTACGATACAAAATCCGGCCAACGTTATCCTTGAAAAGTGAGCCAAAATATGTGAATAACATAATTTTTGTTGTATATTTATTCTTATACAAATATTATCTTGTGCATCAATTATCGGGCTCAATCCTTATTTGCCATCACGGAAAGAACAATTTTGTTGAAATATCTAAAAATTTGGTTAAATACAGATTTTAAAAATAATTTGGATCATTAAAAATTTATATATATAGAACGCGTTGATGACAATGCAGCTAAAAATTTTAATATTTTAGTAACCAGTTTTAATATTTTACGGGTACATAATTATTTGGATAGTCCAAATAAAAATTATTTTCGGATCTGCATCAATTAAATTTTTAGATACTTCAACAAAATCGTTCTCAACGTTTGCCATGAAACAAATCAAAATCAAAATCTGAAAAGGAACAATTAAGGTAATAATAATAATAATAATACGGTTAACAGATTCGTATAAATTGACGAGCGCCGACCTTTTTGGCTTATTGATGTAGACAGGATATTCTTTTTGAAATTGTGTTATCGCGTCGTGTTAAAATTAAAGAGACTTAAATTAATATCCAATATTTCACGATATTTTCTTCTTATGATATATATATAAAGTAACGTTGAAACTGGCATTCATATTCCCTTAGCCATAATGTCTCCTCGTTCGATGATAATCTAATTTCAGCATAGCACTAAAAGTCATTTCCGTTTCGAGTCTTGCTTTTTATCGGTTTTCGTGTGCCAAAACGCCGACGAAACTACACGGCGATCTATTATATTATTATGGACCCATTGTCGGGCCGAGCCCGCGCGCATTACTCGCCTGTCACGCGATCGCGAGAGAGCCACGTCGAAAAAATAAACGATAGACGACTAATTCGGCGATTTGCTGGGCGACTTGCCCGAAATCGATACCGAGTCCCGGGCGTTTCGGTGGAAACACTTACCGGAATTAACCCCGGCGGGAAGCACACCTGCAGACCTTTTAAAAGTTTGTCACGTAACACGCGGGAGCGTGATGTCGATGGAATAGCGATAATTCTACAATGCTAATAAACAATCTGAACACTTAGATCATTCAAAATCTTAATTATTAAAGAACTTAACAAATCACTTCTTCATTTTTATTTAAGGTATTTATTGTCTAATAAAGATTGTAATACATTACACTATACTCAGACATAATGATAGCAATTAAAGATGATAACTGTAAATTTTATATCGTTGTCTTACTTCAAAACTAATGCAAAACTTAAAAAACCGTGATTTTCCGTTATTATTATCCGTGAAGTTATTATCGTAAATCAGTTAAATATTACTTTATCAAAAGTGAACTTAATTTCATAAAAAAAAATATCACAACTAAAAAAAGATTATTCAAAGATTTTGAAATGAAAAATTAACAAAAATGATTTGATCACGTTAAGATATATTCCTTTTGGCAATGTTATTTGATTAATCAATAATTTTGTCAAGTTAAAAAATAAATTTTTTTAAATTAATTAATAAATTAAAATTTTTCCTCTTTTTTATAATGTTACCTTCAAAACGTTCTACATAATTATTTGATGTCCAATGAAATTATTTTAGATCTGTATCTAGTTAAATTTTTAGACATTTTAATAAAATCGTTTTTTTATAATAAGGTATCTAATCAATCAAGAAAAACTTAATTTTTGTGACATTTTTTAAGTAAGATATGCAGTGTGAGATATGCAGAATAAATGTACATAGTTGAATAAATTATTTTACATTTATTGATTGTAATTATAAGATAAATTATTCAACTACGTGTGTGTGTACATTAATTCTATATATAAAGCTTGCATAGCTGTCAGCTTTATACTTACTATTACTATGTTTTTCTTAGACTGTAAATGAAAATGCAATTATAAAAAATTGATATTTTTCCAATGTAGATTAATTTTAATCTCGGTTCAATTTAGTTTATTTTTCACTTTTCCTAATTTTTATAAAACTAGAAAAAGATGAAGGCTTGAACCAAGATTAAAGTTCATTGATAGAAACGAATACGAACAAGAGATTTTTTGCTTTATCCTTTAAACAATAATATTTTATTTCGAATATTTCAATAGCATTAGAAGAGGAGGAGAAAAAATGTGTCGCTCGATACCGAGAAAACTCACTGCCGTATCCGTTCCGATGTTTTCAATAAAAATAGAATTTTGTTCCCATTACATGAAGTCGATTGCACTTTGGCGGCACACTGGCTCTCACCGGGGAATTATTACCTCGCGTGCCGATGTCGACTTTATTTCGGTGGGTAATTCGTGTTCCGCATGCGTTTTGATAAATACGACATCCGCGCTTTATCGTCTTGCAGCCACAACTTTGGAAGTTTAAAAGAACAATCCTGCGATCTGCTATCGGTATAACAAGTTTCTTTTAACGGAGAACGTTATTTTCATCGTTCGACTATTTTGCTTTTTTTATTTCCTTTATTTTTTATAATAAGATTAAAGAGTTAATTACAGATAAAAGATTAAAGATAATTGTATGTTTGAGAGTAAAATAAGTGCTAAGAAAATTTCTTTTTATCATTAGTAATCGTTTCAAAACTGATTTAGAAAGATAATGTTCATTTTTTTTCTTTGTTATCCTTAATGTATTTTTTATTTTATTATTGGCCTTATTATATTCATATGCATGTAATAAGAGCTAATGTAGTCAAAGTTTAAAAAAAAATTTTTTCATTTATTTACAAATGTTCTATATAAACAATATATTTTATTTTTGTAAGTGAATAAAACAGAAATTTGATTCTCATTTTATTTCAATATCGCTGTAAATAGAATTTTTAAAAAATAAAATTAATTAGATGGACCTTATTCTCGGCTTATTATTAGATACCACAAAAAAATATTACACAAAAAAACGATTTTACTAAAATATCTAAAAATTTAACTAGATACAGATCTGAAAATAATTTCATTGGATCATTAAATAATTATGTAGAACGTTTTGATGGAAACATTGTAAAAATTTTAACACTCTAAGCAATTTGACCGTCCTATATAATTATTTTGATGGGTCAAACAAAATTATTCATATCTAAGTTCTTATAACTTATAAAAATTTTTAATTTAGCAAAATCATTCTCTTTTCGAATATAAATAATATTAATAATAAGTGAATCGATCAAAAAATGTTCAACACAATAAGCGAAAAAGACCATATTTAGAGTAAAACGAATATTGATATCTAATAACATTTTTGTATGAATCTTACCTCAATTTCTAGTTCAAGCAAACTGCATGTCGATTTTAAAACACAATCATAAACGGAAGCTGGCGTATACATATATATATATATATATATATATATATATATATATATATACATATATAAATACGTATATATAAATAATATCACTTAAAAGTTTATAAATAAAGCTTATAAAGTACTATGGAGGAGTAAAACATGACACGATCTGTCCGTACGATTTGGGAATCGATGCTATCTGTAAATTTTTGCTTTGACTGCGGACAGTGAAATCGACGGTGGTGTTGTCGACGAATCTACCGGGCAGGCGGAAAAAACGGAGAGATTGATTTTTCGCGGTAGGCCAACTAATTCGGTACTGAGCGAGGGGTAGTCGCAGGAAGGGGGAGAACCAGGGGAACGGGAGAGGTGAATAAAGCGAGTGGCTGAGCGAGAGAGGACGCGGTTGGATGCTCATCGTTCCATGTCCGGCCGCTCGACGATTGCCAATTGGAAAAATACTCCAATTCGATTACAATTTTTTTCGATGGCCCCACACAACGGCGCGGAAAAATTTAAAACGATTCGGGCGGGACGGCGAAACTATGGCAATCCCAGGCTCGAAGAGAGGTCGCGAGGCTGATATCGGGGTTGCCGATGGCTTTCTAACAGCTTTCAAAAGTGCAATTAAAAAAACGATCTTCTGTACTTTCCTGCGTTATCCGGAAGGAAATTTCGAACAGTGTTGGTTGCGCCCTGTTTTTTTTTTTTTTTCAAATAAACTTTGCGCGAATATTTGCACTAATATCTTTTCTCGATACGGTTATTAAAGCGATTAAAAGTATCGATAATTTTAACGCGACATCGAATCATCTACAAGACTGAAGATTCTTTCGGTTGAAAGAAAAGTTCTAATTGTAGTTACTGAAATTTCTCTTGATTTATGGAAAAAGAAATTGTAGAAGGAGAGTTAAACGTAAGACAAAAGGCAGCGAGCGATAATATTCTTTCAAGAAAAATGATACAAATGCAAACTTTTTTCTGAATTAGACAATTTTATTCATTTATGTTATAGAATTTCGCACATATTCTCTTTGCTCTCCCCCTGAGACTTTTCCTTTTGCGACTCAGGTCTTTATTATTTTCAACATCCTTCATATCTCAAAGGCGGTGACCAGCTCCTCGTGCGGGATACAATGCGCCAGGGTTTCTCGCGACAGAAAAATGATATCATGGTAAGGCAATGCCGACGTAATAAAGGGGTGCAGATGGAATATATCCCTTCACACGGCTCTGTTTAACGTTATTTACCGGCATGTCGGCATGGAAACCTCGCTCGAAAGACGCATGCATTTGCACACGTGTGCGCTAAACGCGCTCGACAAATAAATTACTTAATGTCGCAATATTTAGTGCAATTTAACACAAACGCCTACTTTGAAACAATCATTTTCGCTACGCTTACAAAGATCAACAATATAATTATTATTTATACAAAGATTGTTTATTATTGGCATTACTTTTAGCTGTACGCCATAATTTGCAACATTTATTTCATCAAAATTAGTTTATATAATTACCTTAATGCTTTAGATAGCATGGTCATAGAAATCATAACATCTCATTAATTGATAATTAATTGATTAAAGCCGAGCGACATCTCGAATACATGTAATTGATGTAAAATTACTGAATATATCTGCAAAGCACTACTATGTCATTTGCATTTTATATTTCAAACTCACGACTCACTCTCACAATATTCTTCACAGAGAATCTAATTAGTTGGTATTTGACCGGTAGCCAGTCTATCTAAAGGGTAACCGGCACAAGCAATTGTTCGCCCGGCTACTTCAAAACATGCATTTTCATTACGCTCAACAATTACTATAATAACTATTTATACAAAAATTTTCTGTTATAGGGATTACTTTTTAGATATACATTACAATTTATGACGTTTCTCCACAAAATTAATTTATAAATCTTAATACTCTTATAGATATATCTTCATCCTCTTAAAAATCATAATCTCTCATTAACTGCTAATTAACCGATTAAAGCCGAATCGGTTGACCTCTCAAATACATGTAAAGTTATTTGAATATATACAAAGCACTAAGTGACTTTGTCACTTGCATTTTGTATTTCAGGATTGTGACTCATTTTTACTTATTTTTCCTCATAGAGCTGCTAATTAATTGATATCTGACCTGTGTAGGAATATCTATCTAAAGAGTAACCGGCATAAGTGATTGTTCACACGGCTACCGAGATCTTGCGACGGATTTGGTAACATCCTTTTCTCGACGATCGATAGCGAAAGCGCTTATCGGAGCGTTTAATTCGAGATTATTAGGGGTCGAATCGTGATCGTTAGCGCTGACACGAGCCCGGCACGAATCGCAGGTGACTGTCTGGGGCGCACCTATATCTACGGGGTGTCAAATTAGTCACGCACGCCGCCTCCGCCCAACCCGTCGGCGAAACGGGCGTAACCATGGCTACTGCCGCGAATTTCTCTGCGCGACGCGACGTGACGCGACGCGACGCGACGCGACGCGACGCGACGCGACACGACACCACGCAACGCAACGCAGCGAGAACGCAATTGCGCATGCAACATGCCACGAATGAGGGAGTGGAGGAGAATTAAAAAATTGACGGGCGAATCGCTTATTTATTTAATTTTTTTTTTCCACGTTAAATGTCACCTCATGAAAAATTAAAACTTTTTGTCGCTCCGCGCTTGCAAAATCGAGTAATAATTTACGTTTGCTCGCGCTCTTTTCGCATGACGAATTTATCGGCGCCGGTGACGTTAACAACGTACACATACCGATGCTTGAAAAGAATCATGTCCGGCAAATCGAATGCAGTCATCGCCGTTGTACGAAACGTTATTCGATAAATGTTAAGGGGATTCTAAAGTGAAGCCTGAATTTCGACGAGTTGTCGTTGTTTTACTAACAATATGTGACAACACATATCTTTACATATTACTGCATCAACATGCACACATACATATACATAAATTTCTTTAAATTTTTGTAGAACGTTATAGCGTTTTAATTAAACGTCTAAATTTTATTCTAACAACTCTACGTTGTTTATGTTCGTGTAAACTATTAGTCTGTGGATTACAACGTCGAAAATACAAATTGCAAAGCTTTACATTAAGCAAATGTTGTTTCGATAGTGACAGCTCTGATGCCATATTGGACTAACAATAAGAAACGGTAAAAAACACTGAGAGAAAAGATTTTGTTGATTTTGTAAGCCACCAGTATCTTTAACCGATAAATATATGATAACAAATTTTGTTGTCATATATTTAGATAAAGATATTGATATCAATCAATTATTAGTAACAGAAGCAAATTATATAGAATCTAACCTATCTTTTGGATAGACTTTAGGCTCCTTTACATAGAATTCGTAGATGATCGTGGGGTCTTAAGTCGTAGGAAATCAATGAAGCACAGTCAAATGTAGGGGGAATACTTGATTAGAGTTGATCAATTTTTTACAATTTGGGATCCTGCAATCGTTTACGACTTTTATATATATGAGCCTCTTATTTGTTAGCGATACTATTTATTATTTGTTACATTGACGAATTAATTTGCAATCGTAACAAATCGATCGGTTTTTTTAACAAATATCCCATTTTCTTTCCCTTGAATTGTTCTTATAACAAGATCATTTCTCTCAATGAAAATTTCAATGCAAATAATTTTTTTGTTCTCGACATAAACTCCATCTCATAGACGTATATTAATGCATATACTTTAATCCTGGAATAGGATTTATTAATGCATATACTTTAATCCTGAAATAGGATTTTCGAATCTGTAAAAGAGAAAAAAGGTAATTGTTATACAAAGATCGGTAATACAGACGATTTTAGGATTTTTTTAGATTTTGCGCGGAAATGTTTCTCCTTATTTATCCATCTATAACATGTTATTTTTCATGAAGAAAAGCGAGAAACACAACGCGCGCACTCGCACAAGTGTATTATCATTTTCCATTTTATTTGATCTGTTTGCTAACTTTTATTACACATACATTTTAACGCGTAAAATTTTATAGCATTTCAATTGATCGAATCGTGTTTATTTACTCAAGTAATACGCGCCGCGCGCATTTCCTCCAAATGAATTGCCACAATTTTCGCGAGGACCCCCGCCAAGCGGCTGGATTAAGTAATCCCCGATGGTTTATATGGGGGCGCAATTCTCACGTGCCCCTCGCCCAGTCAACCAACCGAGACCAGTGAGCTTTTGCCGCGCGATATTAATACCCATACGTGGGCACTATAAACCTGTTTACCACGCAACACGCGGTGAGAATTCTCGCACGAGGTCACGGTCGACTAATGGCACCTGAATCTGTTGCCGACCGTAATACATAAATCAAACTAATGTTCGCGTAAACGCAGCGGTCAATAACTTCAAATATATATTACGCACACAAAGCAGACAAATCGTTCTTTTCCCGATATAATGCTTGTAAAGCACGCATATAAACTTGAAGGTACTTGTAAGTTACACCGTTGAATTCGCACCTTCCTTAACAGATGTGTCCAAAGCTACTTTGATATTAAAAATTAATATCAAAATAGTTTAATGTATTAAGAAAAACATGTACAGGAATACCTTTTTTTTACCATAGACGTCTTGGGAAAATTACATAGATGATCGAATTATACTGTGTTATAAGATTTTTTGTTTTCTCAATACTTGAATGGTTTTATGTGTTTTTAACTGCGGATGAAAAGAGATATAAGGTTTTATCCGATTTTAAAAAGTTAAGGACTTTATTTTTGAAAAAAGTACAAATTTGAACAATTTACAATTTTTTCTTACAGAGTAAATTATAATAAGAATTATTATTCAGATATTGAGAAACAAAAGTCTTGTAAATTATTGTAATTTTTACATTAAATATTGCCAAACAAAAAATTTTAATTTGATTACTTTAATATCATTTAAAATTGTATATAAACAATAAAAGAGACTGCATATATCATCGCATTTATTTTTATATATTAAAAAAGTATTTAAATTTCTCTTAACAGAGTTTCTAAAAATTGAAGAGTGATGAAATTTTATGAAAACATCCTTTCTCGGTGAAAAGTCCTGCACGAAACACTCATTACTTGTTAATTGAGAAACAAAAAGATTATTGCACTGTATATAATTAATTCAATTATATTGTTCAAAAATAATTATAGAGAGGAAAAGAGTGAGCAAAGGAAAAAGAGAGAGAGAGAGAGAGAGAGAGAGAGAGAGAGAGAGAGAGTGTGTGTGTGTGTGTGTGTGTGTGTGTGTGTGTGAAGTGAAGTCGTAAAAGCTTGTCATGCTCATCGCTAATTACATGAACGAAGATTACAAGCAAACGCCTGCCGTTTTTATGCTCGCCCTATTCCTTATCTCGTCCGCCGACGGGAATGCTTGCTTCTTGCCCGACGGTAATGGCGCCAATAACATGCTTTCTAATTCCGACATGGGGAATTCCAAAGCATCGGGTCCGGGAGATTCTCGCGTTAGCCGGGATAAAACAGCCAGCTCAATATCAGAAAGGAAAGGCGTTCGCGGATACAAATGTTATTACGCGAAAACACTTCCCCGATCTCCCCCGATACGATGGCTGCCCTTTCGTTCGCCTCACGCCTCTCGGCCTCCTTCCTACTTGGGATCGTTTTTCTTGTGGGTGCGATGTTTCCAGGCGGAAAATAAGATAATGGCCCGGCGCTAGGCGCGAAAAGCCCGCGAGCGGAGAAAATGGCCCGGCGGGAAATAGCAAAGATCGTGGGAGCGACGACACCTGCCCCGTGCGCACGACGGAGGGCGCTCCATAGGAGAGGGAAAAAAAAATAAAGGGACGGACGCATTTCTTCGGGCGGGACCCGAAGGAGGAAAGAGAGGGCAGCGGTAGAAATGTCGCGTTATCGCCGTAATCGAGTCACCGTGACAAACGCGTGAGAATAAATCAGACGGCAAGGCGCGACTGGCTTCCAACGTGGACAGAGTAAAATTGTGCTGATCCAGAAATTGTACAGATCCATGTAACTAACACGAATCAATCGGCTTGATTGCCATGTCGATCCAAATTTTCTGAATCGCTCTTGATGAGTACTATTTTTATAATGTACTTTTTTATCATGTATGTAATAATGATATGAATGTAATAATAATAATAATAATAATAATAATAATAATAATAATAATAATAATAATAATAATAATAATAATAATAATGATGATGGAATCGATATAGCATGAGTGATTATTTAAAAACTTTTTGCGTCGATTTCTATCATTCTAATAACTTTATTAGTTCAGTTTAGTTCTATTTAGTTTAATTTGACGTAACATGTTGAAGATTACCATAGGTAAATAAAAAGATTGAACTATTGTGATGACTGTGATCTTTGTAATGTAACTTTATTTATTATTTTCAATCTACACATTGTAAAAAGTAACGTTCAATAGACACTATGAGTTTTAAATCCAAATTCATAGTATTTTGTTTATTGAAAAAGTTTAAAATTAAAACATCTTTAAGTGTTTAAAACATAGGAACAAGAATAAAACATTTTAATATCTTATTATAATTTTAAAATTAAATATTTCTATTTACAATTTATTTAATGTACAATATTTATTGGCATTAAGAACTTACAGGACTCATTAACCCTTATTTATTTCGTTTGATTTTCAATCATGAGTGTATAAATCTCTCTCTCTCTCTTCTTAATAATCTTATAATATTAATAATCTTTATAATCTTTACGTATTGAGATTAATAAATCTAACTACAAGAGACGTGAAAAATGAGAAAAATGGAATTATTGGCACGTCAATGGTGAAGCACTAGCAAGGCTGCTATCACAATGCCTCCCAACAGTAAAGATAATAGTTAAACATTTAACAGCTCACGAAATCAGGGTTGTACTTCATCGCTCAACATCATTTCGTATTGAAAATTTTATTCAACTTTCATATAATATGATATAGTTCTCTTTATATTATTATTACCTCTATTAAAGTGCAACATTATCCTTTCTGAGGTAATATTTTTCGCAATAAATTCTTTGCAGTATATTAAAATGCTTATTAGCATCATTATTAAATTGACGATCAATGTAATTTGTGATGTTGTTATTTCCAGCTTCAGTTTACGATTTCGTTTCAAGTTCGAATCGGCGTGTAATTTATAGAACTGAAAAATGCATTCGGAGAAAGAACTCTCCAATTCAAAGAAATGTTTCTTTGCTTATACGATTAAAGAAACAAATATCTTGATTTAAACGTCATTTCTTCTATTTAAACATTATTTTTTTAAATCAAATAATTTATTTGATTTCAAAAAATGATGTTTAAATTAAAGAAATTTTTTGTATTTGTAAATTTACATATGAATAATAACACTAATGACAATAATAATAATGTTAAACATCAAGATCCACTCCAACTAAAAATAGAATTATTTCTCTTATTTCAAAATTTTTTCTACTTTTATTGGAAATATATTCAAAAAGGAGATAAAAAAAGAAAAAGAAATAAAAATACGAAAAATGATACGATTAAATATATTTGATAAGCATTAATAAATATTCTAATTAAGAATACCGCAAAAATTCTCCAATTGTTAGAAATTAAGTAGCAATTGAGAAGTCGACAGCAAGATCATCAAGCACAGTAATACTCGGAATGCAAAGATATTGACAGTAATTAAATATAAATTGTCGTGTTATATAATATATACGTATATATTACAGTATAGTCAACAAAATATGGTGCACGTCGTTTGAAACATTCGTTACGTTCTCCTGTAACAGACTGTCGAAAGCTTCGTATCGAGAAGGTAACACGTTCTTCGATCCTCGCAGACCGCGGAGAGAACGAACTCTGTCGCAGCGCCGTCTAACGAGTATTATAATTACTGTCGCGTAACTCAATATTGCACCCTCGATATGCTAAACTCCCGCGGAATATAGTGTTAATAGGCGTGGAATGGCGCGGGACAACACCCCGCTTCTATTAATTGCACTTCACCCTAAATGCAAATTGTTCGAAATTGAGCGAGGGCTCCCCGAATATTTGGAAACTCCATTACGGGCTAGTGTTCGTCGTTCGTCCTTTCGTTCCTCGCGTACATTGCACACACGCGCGCGCGTGCGTACGCACACCACCTTGTTGCGGCCTGACGAAGGCAACGCCGAAGGGCGGTTTCAATCAGCGAGAGTACACTATCAGGAAAAATCTATCTAAGGTTATAGACGAAATTAGATATAGCGAATAATGTGGATCTATCTAAGATTGAAAGTCATGAGTCTTCTTATGTATTGTCTTGAGAAACATTTTAACTTCTTAACGTTAATTATTACCTAATAAATAAAATTTGCATCTTTCATTGATAAAAAATAATGTAATGTAATAATCAAGCATATACGAAAATGTTATATAAAATAGAAATGTATGAACTACTATATAAAATATATCTTATTTAATTTGATTTAATTCGATTTGATTTTAATTGATTCGAATTTGAGCCCCTATACTATACGATCCGAATCCGAATTTTTCGAAAATTTTGACTCTAAAAGGGTTTGAATAATCATATATACTAACAATATATATAATTTTATAAAATCATATTTTCTAATATATACATTATACAAACAATATTAATTTTCTTTTAAATCTCTTTTATTATCTATGTATTAAAATTCAATCTAATAATAATTACATTGTTAATCTAAAATTATGTCTCTTCAGAAGAAATAGAATAAAAATTTCAGAAGAGGGAGAGATTTTATGCTTACAGAAGATATTAAAAGTTCAGGTTTTTACACGCACAGAAGATATAAAAAGTTAAAATCATTTAATTTACTAGTACGGAGCTTAATTTATGCGAAGAAATGTCGGTTTGATTAGTGAAATTTAAAGCAAGTATTCGATGATGGCAAAATCAAATAGAGTTTCGGTGTTCCAACTCTCTATCGTTTGACAAAAAACTTAAAACGTTCAGAGCAAATAAAGTCGAAGCTTAGTCGTCAGTACGGAAGACGGAGTTCCCGTAGATGTCTTCGGGAGATTAGCTGTCCAAGGTTCTGAGGTCTGTGGCTCAATTAAGCACTCCGTTTAGCGCTTGACTAAAAAGGGTTGGGAGACTCTCGCCCTGCCCCCTCGAGCATCAATCATGTCGGAGCAACCCTTTTCCCGAGGGCGGTTTTGCTCCTCTATTGAGACGAAGTGTTGTGCTCAAACACAAAAACACTTCATTTGGCAGATTAGCTGTTAAACACTAAGGGTGCACGCGCCGTAGCTATCACTGACAAGCACGAAAAGTGTCTGGAGAGAAAAGTGTGTTGGTCCCCGTACCATTTGTTCGCGTAAATTGCTAAAACGATTAGAACAAGGATCTAATCGAGAATATTTGTCAAGAAGATGACGTATTATCTGTTTGCTAATTTTGTTCTTATATTCGACTAAATGTAACGCAACAATGTTATAAGTTTACACTCAACAATATAACATGTACATCATGTTCATATTATATTTGTATTGTTAAATGTAAAATTACAACAGAATGTTACTTTTAATTAATATTGACTGGCATCGTCTATAATATCGTTGTATAATATCTTTCTGCTTGACCTATAAGTTAAACGAGATCAGTCTTCCTTTTATCTAATTATTCTTAAATTTAAAATATAAGAATGATTAGGGTAACTCTGGTATGTACGCCGCACCTATCCAAAACATAATTTATTAAGTATTATTTACTGTTTAAAGTAAACGAACTGTATCAAAAACTTTGTAATGTCTAGTTATGAAAAAAATATTATAAATCCGAAATATTTATATTTCATATTAAAAAATGAATTTTTTTAAACCCATTCATGCATTTTTGCCATATATCCCATAGGGATAGAATATATGGCTATTCATAGAAGGAGGAGGGTGGAATATGTACGGCTCATGAAAAATTTACAAATAATGCATAAAATAAGACGTAAAATGACACAACTTATAAAATGCGCTTATAAAGTTTTATTAAGGAATGAGAATGATAAATATGTATATGAAGTATTAAATAATAATTACAATCTTCCCACATGTATTACAAGTGTTATGACATGAGGTACATATTCATATTTGTAATGTGTTTATTGCATTTAGTGCACTGAATTTAATCTGCGCACTTTGTATGCTTTGGGCATAAATCCCGCCTAATAAAAATATTTAAAAATACCACATATCCCAAACAGGGGAATAATGGGATATAGAAAACAACAAACTAAACAAAGAATACAAGAATAAAGTACTTGTATTTTGTTATACAACATGCTTTACTATTCCTCTACACTCATGTATCACGAAATAACCACTAAGTCTTTTGCACGTCCTACAATAATTATTTTATGTAGATTATAATTTATGATGGTGCTACTTACACAGTGACAAATCGATTCAACTCACAATAATTTCATTAATATTAACAGTAAGAAACTGAAATCATAACACTATACTAATATAATATAAAGATATGTAACAGAGTTGCGAGAAAATTATCCTCACTCCTTTTATTTTTTTTTGCGGTGTAAATCCCAGCGCGGCATATTTGCCGGAGTTATCCTATAGATAAAACGATAGAAAGAATTAATGTATAGTTTAATTTTTTTTAATATAAATATATATGTTTATACTGAGTTGTTAAAAAAGTTCTGAATTACCCTTCAAAAAACAGTTTTTATATACAAATTTATTCAGAAATAATTAATAATCGTGTTTAAGAGAGTAAGTCAAATTTTTTTGGCAATCTAGTAGAGAAATCGTAAAGAAAACGTAAAATTTTACTTTACAAATTACAAATTACAACAAATTTAAAACACACTTAACAAATTCGACATATATTTCTTCGAGATTAATGACGGAAGAAAAGAAAAGTTGCAATATTCTATTAACAATTCAAGATAAATATGACAGCGAACGATCTGAGAACAATACGTTCTTTAGATTTTACGGATGTAAAATCGCAGTAATGGAAGACTTCGCTAATTGAGGATTAACGACGGAGAAATAGCAAAAGGATTTCCCACGGAGGGGCTTCCTCGAATACTTGTGGCCTCTTTCTGCGGCGGAGAAGTAGGATTCGAAATAGGACACACGGTACATGCCTGCGGTACGTGCCTGCTCGTTTTAATATCGCGTATAACATTATGAAGCCGTTGTCGGCGTTTTATCGGTTCTGAGGCCAGCAATTAACAATTAGCTGGCGGTCCTTGTAATCGAATTACGGCAGCCATTGTCGCGGGCCCAGGTACAAACGTATTCAGTTCCACCGGGATACCTTCAGAGCCGGCGCGGTGCGGCGGCACTCTCCTCCCGCTTCGTCCCGGGCGGCAGTATACCCACGGGGACCTTATTGGCTCGTCTCTCTTTTTTTCCACGGTTCTCTAAGATCGGATTTCTCGCCGCTGCATGCGCATAGATGCAGAATGTAGCGGTGGTGGGATCCCTTACAAAGGCAGCTCGGGCGAGCTTCTACACAAGCAGGGATGAATGTCACCCCGTGAAAATATATCCGTTTCAACAGTTTGAGATTTCGAGTTGTGGAGGAGATCGCACAGGTATCTCCGTCTTTCGATACCACGTGTGCACGACACGTAGCAATATAGCGGCCGGTAGGATTAGTAACGTTAAACTGCCGTGTTCGCGCGGAGATATAGCGATAAAGACGAAACGAATTGTCCGACGGATAAACGTGTCCACTTTGAATCGTTCCTCGACATCGTTTATCGTTGCCATCGATAGGGATTAATAATACTTTTAATAATATTGCTTTTACTGTTAATTTGACAGAAAGAGTGAAATGGAAAAGGGAAATTTATAACTTTACTAGGAGAACTATCAAGAGACATACATGAAGGATAGATCAGAAATAACTTCAAAAAAATTGCACGGAAAGGAAGATATTTTCAGAAGATATTTTGTTAGTAATTTTGTTAAAAATGTGTTATACCTACCTATTTTTTAACAAAATGAAGAAATTACAGATCTTTCTATAGCGTATTAGAAAATAATACAGAAAATTTGACAACTAGAACTAGAATTGTTATAACAAGAGTTAAGACAAATCGCTGCCATTAGATACAATTAGATTAACGTATACAATTAAGGCCCGGTTTTTCATTTTTTTATTAACTTGTGATTAGTTTTGTGTCTGAGACTGATGTCTAAGACTGAGATTAACCTGATGTCTAAGATGGGCTTCATCTATGATGATGTCATGGATGAAGTTAATCGAGTGAAACATCAGATTAAGCTTAATCACAAGTTAATCAGATAATGAATAATTAGGCCTAATATTGATGTACGTATATATATCATTGGTTATTCTACAATCGATCAAAAATTGTTATCTCATTCTATTAATGCTTATTATAGGAATTCTATTTAGAATCTAAATTAAAAATTATAATACTTCAATAAGAAGTAAACACACAATTTTTAAACAATAATTGAGATAAATGAGAAAATTTTCATTTAAACTGTAAAATTGTATCATTAAATAGGTATGTGAATATTGACCCTATTGAACCGTTTTATATGTATATAAATTCATGTTTATATGGAGATTATAAAGAAGAATATAATGTTAAAAAAAGATCAAAATGTTTTTCGACCAAAATGAAAAAGTTTGGAGATGTACAGATTGTATATCATATTAATGAGTTACTATAAGCAGAATCGAATAGTATGTTGCTTATCTCGGAAACATTGAGAACATGGAAGAAATCGTTACATATATAATATGTCAATAATAATAGATCTAAAAGTCATTAAGTAAGATATCAAAATTTCTGGATTTAAGCAACAGAAACTGTATTGAATACTTAAATATAACTTGATAAATGTATTCGTTCCAAAACTGGAATTCAAAACCAAGCGATTATTTTGTGTCAGACTCATCACTCGTCGTTCCAAAATCTTCTCTATTGTAACGATATTTAATAGAGTCTTATTAATTCCTAAGATGTCTTGACATCTTACTTAACAACTTTCAATAAATATGTGATAGCATTAGATTTATTAACTTCTATATCAAGATTTCTTTTATGCTTTCGATGTTTCTCCAAAATAAGCATTACACTATCTGACTCCGCTTAAGTAGCTCTTATTATGAGATATATATATATATATATATATATATATATATATATATATATATAT
>Ga0157364_1000472_pt1 | contig 27546 bp, 18 predicted proteins | sample AttsexASBM2_FD_111476 | JGI IMG/M metagenome (GOLD analysis project Ga0157364, IMG submission 111476) | Fungus gardens microbial communities from leaf cutter ant in Ribeirão Preto, State of São Paulo, Brazil - Atta sexdens ASBM2 | ecosystem: Host-associated > Fungi > Mycelium > Unclassified ... | reverse complement strand
CTCTCTCTCTCTGTCTCTCCACTTCTTTCTCTTTTCCCCTTTCTCCCCCTTTCACCTTCTCTCTGACTCGCGTTGCGCCTCGATCTCCGTCTTTCTCTCCCTCTCCCTTTTCCTCTCCCTTCCTCGCCTTCTCCAGTCTCTCCCGCTGTCTCTGTTTCCCCGTGATTCGCTATGCCACTTCGGGCCGCGACGTTTTCACGGACAATCCATGAGTGACAGCTGCCAGTGTCCAACGCGGTGCGTGCGTGTCTCTTACGGCGGTTTGACACGGCCGATACCGGCTGTGCGTGGGTGACAGTTTACGTGCGTGCGTGCGTGCGTGCGTGCATGCGTGCGTGCACGCGAGAACCGTCACTTCCGAAACGAGAAGGAGGACCATTCTCGTTTCGCGCCCTCGCGGCGGTGTGTTTATATCATCTGATATACGGCGAAAGTGTGTGTACATCAACACTCTCGGGATCTCGGAGCAGCACGGGGTTGACGATTACCGCAGAGCCCGGATCCACCGATCTGCTTCTGCTGCTCCTGCTGCTGCTGCTGCTACTACTACTATTACTACTACTACTACTAATACTATTATTACTACTACTACAACTGCTGCTACAACTGCTGCTACTGCTGCGATTTGATTTGTGGGTCAGGTCATGGTGAGGTACGTAGCTGTCACGATTGTGAGCTTCTCCGCGAAAATGTCGTCGACAGATTTTTTTGTTCATGTTCGTCTGCTTTCGCCAATTTTTGTCTTAGCCTTACTCCTTAAATTCTTTAGAGTGGAATCTTACTCTAAGAAATGAAAATTGAGCCAGAAAAAAAGTCAATCTTTAGTAAGTAAGATTTCTCTCTTAAGGACTCTTAAAGATTGACTCTTTTTCGAGTGACAGTTCATTCGAAAAATTTTAAAGAGTATATACGCTATCCTTAGGCTACGTTCCGAAACGTCCTTTCTGAAAATTTTACTGTATGATGTAATGTAATATATTTTCTTCGGAAAGAGGATGTTTTGAAATGTAATCTTAATTCTCGACGATTCGTTCCTTCGATGCGTTTCGGAGATGTGAGTTTCAATTTTTTTCGAAATACGTTATCGGTATTGCGAAATTCGTTTTTATCATTGAAAGTGAGATTCAGTGAACGTTCAGAGGCGTATGTTTTTCCGTTATTATTTTTTTCCGTTTCGTTTTTCATCTTTTTGATTATCAATGAGGCCACGTGCTTCCCGAACAAGTGCGCCAGTCAATGAGCCAATTGCGAAACGCGAATGAGCGACAATACGCGCATCGTGCCTTTATGCGTGAAATTACATCGCTCCAATATCGTTTACGAATATCTGATTATTAGTTTTACGCTTGACTGAACCTTCACTCATTTCGATCTGCCATTACAAACAAATTTCCCGATAATCTCAAATTTATTTTTATTTATAAGTTTTAAAATCGATTAAAATCGAATGAACTTTATTCATTGCAACCATTTTATTATTAGATGCGACTTACACGAAAGCCATATAATTTGAAAATCAAATTTCTAGCTTTCAAAGAAAGTTTCCTAAAATTTTATACACGATTTTTTAAGAAATCTAAAATAGCCATGAAAATGGTACTCTCCATGATTATCGAGACAGATCGATTTGTTTTACAGGCATATTGTTATACTGAGAAAAAAATTTTAATTAAATTTAAATTTTATTATATTAAATTTAAAAAAATATTAAATTTTTAATTTATTATTAAATTATTATTAAATTATTATTAAATTTTTAATTTATTATTAAATTAAATTAAATTTTGTTATATTAAATTTAAAAAAATATTTATTTGAATAATATCAACTAAATATTTATTTACAGTAAACATTTATTAAATAAGAAAATATCATTAAATTAATGATGTCAAATAAAGAAATCTTTATATTTAGTAAATATTTAGTTGGTACTGTCCAAACAAATGATTTTTTTTTTTTTTAATATAATGCGCATATCGGTATACGACGCGATTAATACTCGTTTCTACCAATGTGATTTAATTTTAACTGACGGTTCAACTAACTCCTCATCTTTTTTATCTAGTTCTAAAAATTAGAAAAATATAAAAAGTAACTTGAGTCAAAATTATAGTTAATTTACCTTAGTAGAAACGGACATAAATCGCGTACGAGACAATAAAAGTAAAGCGCGAGGCGTCGACTTTCCTCTCACAGAGAGCGGACGACGAAGCCGCATTGTTTTGACTCCGACCGTAACAACTGGACGTGCGTGCGCGCGTGCGACACGATCCATCGGTGACACAATACGCTTGACTTTCGAGACGACCTGTTCCACGAGCGTGGTGCCGATTAATTCTCGCTTTTATCAATGTGTGTAGATTAATCTCGGTTTAATTTATCATTTTTTCTTTCCCAGTTTCAAGAATTAGAAAAAGTTGAAAAGTAAATATCGATATTAAGAATAAAATTTTCTCGTTAAATTCCACAAAAAATATATAGTTCATCAATCTATCTAATCAGTTTATTCCGACAGAAATTCAATGTTTATTATACTAGGCAGTAATTTTGCTTTATCATCGTATAATATTAAGAAAAATTGTATGGAATTAAGACTATTGAAAATAATGTAAAAAAAATTAGGTAATACTACTTGGTTAGAGTTGAGAAATCGTTCTATTCCTATTGTTGAAAAAATTTCTATGAAACCGAATAATAATTTCATTAATAAAAAAATAACTAAATTGCTTAAATCAACTAAAGAATTTGTCAAGAGCAACGGGAATATTTTATTCACTAGAGCAGGCAAAGACAACGTTACTGTTGCTTTAGATCGAGATGAAGACAAAAAATGATTAATCTACTTGATAACCAAAGTACATACACATTGATTGATAGGGATCCTATAAGAAACTTACTGAAACTGTACGTTCTATGTTGATGAAATGACGAAATAGTGAATATATTGAGTTATATATATATAGAAAATTGTACTTGTAGTGATGGGATTTTGCCGAAGGTGGGGTTTTGCCTATGGTGCTCCTAAAATGTATAAAATTGGTTATCCAATGAGAATTATTATTTCATAAATTAATAGCACATTCTATTATGATCTCCTTTTTATCAGATACTCAAAGATAATATTCCTAAACCGTTTAGCCACATACAAAATAGTTACAAACTAGTAGAAAATCTTAATGGATCACAATTTGATGAAAACTTCTGGCTAATCTCATTGAACGTGATGGCATCAATGTACCCATAGATTTAGTTTTGAAAAATGTAAATGAAAGGTAGCATTTCATCTCGCGATATTATAGCATTCTTAAAAATGAATTTTTAAAAGCCTTAAAGTTTGTTTTGGAAACTATATCTTTCACTTTTGATAAAAGAATTTATAAACAAGAGTTTGGGACACCTATGGGCTCTCCATTGTCGCCCATCATTGCAGATTTAATAATGAAAGATCTGGAGAGATTTGGTCACGAAGTACCTTTTTACTACAGATATGATTTATTATATCACGGCGTTTCCGAATCATCTTATTAATGAATTTCTCAATAGTTTAACTCATTATATCCGAGACAATTTACCTTGGAAGTTGAAGGTGAAAGACTGAATTTTCTCGATGTCATCATTAATTCGAATTGTAATTAAGATTTAATATATTTCACAAACCAACTTTCTCAGGATGCTATCTTAATTTTTTATCTTCTACCCTCTTTCTCAAAAGAAGGGTGTTTTGATGAACATGGTGGACAGAGCATTTTTATTATCTCACCCCAAATATCATGAGGATAATTTAAATTTTATTATTTTAAAACGTTTTTAGACAATGACTATTCCATCAAGTTTATTTTTACACTATTAACTATCGACTTAGATCTTTATTTAAACAAAAAAAATTCTGAGACAATCAAATAAAAAGAAAGATATTAAAATAGATAAAGAAAAAACTTCATGGTTTATTTTATCATTCTTACCATTTATTTATGAAAAGTATAAGAACATCACTAAAAAAATCTTGATCAGGCTATCTTTCTTCAGATTTAATAAACTTGGTATTATTAAAATTCAAAAAGATTCACTTGAACATGATTCAAAGAGAAATGTAGTGTACAAGATAGATTGTAAAAATTGCAACGCATCCTACATAGGACAGACTGGGAGAAAGTTGAATACTAGGATTAAGGAACATCATAATAATATTAACAAAAAAACTGGAAATCTGTCAGTTCTTCTCTCAGAACACAGATTACAATTTGAACATGAATTTGATTTTGATAACATCAAAATATTAGATAATGAAGGATATTTGGGAAAAAGATTAGTGTTGGAAATGCTCAATATTAAGCTACAAGAAGATAATGATTGAAACACACAAAATGACACTAAATTTTTATAATTATTGGTTATTTAAACATTTTTAACAAATTTGAAATCACATTATTTTTTATTAATAAGGTTTTTATGAAAGAATAGAGTATGTTGACTTCAATTTTAATTTCTTGACAAATTAATTGGTGACTTGTCAAAAACACATCATTATAATTTTTAACATCATTATAATTGTTTAATCTATGACTTTTGAATTTGTACATAATATAAACTACCTATGTGTGACTCTCTTTATAATATATATTCATGACTCAAGTGTCTTAAATGTTTATTTTATTCTATGATTATATTCTTTCCTTCATACTCAATGTTTTCAATGCTCATTTTTGAACGAACGATTTTTGTTTGATATCTAAGTCTCAAGTCCATAACGGTATCGAATAATCTTTCTTAATTTACGTTCTGACACATTATTATAATGTCTTACAGTGTACAAAAAATGCAGCAGGTTTTCTTTTCAAGATTCGCTTTCCTCTCCACTATTGTCTTGCGCTAATTCTTTTTTATTCTATAGCGATTATTTAGCCGTACAGATTTCTGACAGTTGCGCTCTTAAATTTGGAATTGAGAGACTCTACTTGCTGCACTCTTCGATTTAATACATCACATAATGTACCACCAACAATATCACATATAATTACTTCATCGCTGAAGATGACTCGAATTGATATTTTACGTAAGAATTGAAATATTGTGAAGATCAAGCGTACCAACTTCTGCATTATTATTGCTCTCAATCGCCTGGATATTTCTGATTGATGATTTTTTTATTATCTAGAGAGCTCAGCTTTGTTAATTAATTTGTTGGTAAATACCGATAATCTATTCTTTTCAGCTTCTTCTGAGCTTCATGTACCATTCGCATCTTTCTTCCTTTTCTCTTCAATGGATCACATGAACTGTGGTGAGAAAAGGAGAAAAAATAAGCAAGAAATTAAGCTAAAATCTCGAGATCTTTATATTGATTGTGAAAAGAAAAGTGTGTTTTGGTGTTTGATTTTTTATAATTGCATGACATAGTAATTATTACATTTACTAGGAGTTCAATTTTATAACTATTATATTAGTAATAATAATAATTATGTTTATAATTCTACGTATTAAAATCCTTTTGGCATACAGAACTATTCTCTAAAAGTAAATCAGTGACCTTACAGTGCTACACTTGTAACTGATGTAATCATCAGCAAATATTTACTGTTATTATTCAGTAATAATATACTGATTGACTTTTAGAGAATATAGATGTAATTATGATTTTAGAAGTTAACATTATAGCAGCATCAACTTTAAAAAGTGGAGCTTCTAATCATAATCATTTCATACTCTAATTGTAATTGTCAAATGTCAAATTTTTCTCTCATTATCCGATGGTAAGAATGACGCGGATTCTCTCTCGCAATCGGCGCGCGCGCCTTCTCCACGCGGCCACGCGGTTTTCAGCCGTTTGAAACTGCCTTGTCACCCGTTACCAGTTACGGTAGGTCACGTGCACGATGCATCGGCCAATAATCAGCGATTACAAACGCGCGGGATACATTCGGATGCCGGAACATCGCTCTGCCTGCGCCAAGAGTCTATTGTATTTGACACCATTCGGGACGTTTTTCCTCAAGTTATTCCAGAGAAATTACGCCAGATTCTGCCGGAAACTGCGAAACCTGAGAAACTCTTCCGTTTTGTCTTGTGTAAATATACATTATCCCGCGCGTCAACAATGTAAATCATTGCGACGCGCGTCGATGTAGATTTCGAAGACAGCTAGGTAATAAAAAGTCGGAAGATTCTGCCACTGTTTCTCGAGATTCGAGTCCTGACATCCGTATATAACGTGTGTGTTTGAGCAATTAAACGATTCGATTAAACATTCACAGACGGAGGATCTGATTAGTGATATTGGTATCGATCGACTATCAAATTTTTTTTCTTTTTACGACAAAATAGTAGCGATGCAGTCATCGTTATTTTAATTTGTAATTTAGTTATTTCCGTCTGGAGTTGTGCAAGATATTTATTCGTTTTACATAATACAAATAATGGACGTATGTGACATCGTAACTTTAATTAAAAGTAAATTAATATAAATTATAATACATAATTTGAAATTATTATAAATTCACGGCTCTCGTTATTTTTAATGTCAATCAATTGTATCAGGTGTAGAAGACTACATTTTCTTAGAAAAAGTAAAAGACAAACTTATTTTAGGTAACTTTATTACTGAATATTTCGAAACTAGTTTGTGATTATCAAAAGGCTGCGTATTATAATTTTCTTATGCAATAAGTATATTATTAAAAGGTCACTTTTCAATTAGTCTACACCATTCATTTTGATGTCATTTTTACGTTATTGCAACTTTGTTGTTCTGCTCTTGCTTAAAACTAAATTTGTCGGTTATTTCCATAAACATTCGCTCCAACGTGACATTAGAGATTGAAATGTTAATTAGAAAAGAATTTTCCGTAATATTATTAAAATAAAGAAGAAAATTGAGTTTCGAAAAACAAAAAATAAATGTGAAGGACAGCTGCTTGAAATAAATATAACCATATAACGTCACCGCATGGTCACCGTAATTAGATGTAATAATTTTGACAGAATCTCTTCGTCTTTGTTAGTAAAGTTGTTAGTAGATAGATGACTTTGATGGCAACATAGCATTGGGGATACCTGTGGGAAACATCGATTCCGCAGAAATCGATAGACGTTCCTGGTATTAGCACATTTAATTCTCATTCGTCTTGTACGCGTCTCGTCCGTATTGAAGTGTATTGATTCTCAGACGACCGTCGTATTTCGCTGTCAACAATCCAGCAGTCGTAAGTTGCTTCGCGTGTCGATCGCCGTGCGTGACACGACCGACGAAAGATCGCTTCAGAGCGTTCGTTTCGTCGTGTACGCGCGCGCGTGCGGTAAACGGGTTTATCTCGGTAATTAAATGACCGTCAAATAGGAGAAAATCGCCGATGATTGATAGTGACCGATCGGCCAAGTTTCGTATAGTTGCTCTACCACGTGCGCACCTTCCCGTTTCTTCCTCCCTTCTCGCCAGCGCAGCGATACGATTAATAAATTCGCCACGGTTACTCGGCAAGAGCTTACTAGAACAGGTACTTCGATCGTTCCCTGCTGCAAATTTCCAACTGTTTTTCTTTTCACATCTTTTCCTTTTAACATCTGCCATGACTATGATTTAAACTACTGTCGTCTTTTAAGTACAAACTCGTCAGGCAATTCCAACGTTACGTGATATTTTCGTGCTTAATGAGACTCTCGAAGTGCGACTTAAGACTATACATACAAAAAGAAGCAAATCAACATTTTGAATTTGCTACTGCTCTATATATATATATATATTATTATATATTACAGTCTTTAATGTGATTAGCCAATTCGCTTATCGTTTACCTCTCATTGCCTTTTTCTGTATGCCGTGCACTAGAAAAAAAAATTGATTTAAAAAATATATTAGTTTAGTTAAACGAAATATATAATAGCAGTCACGGACTGTCAAGCATATAAATATTTGTTGTGTAACGGGTTTAACCATCCTGAAACTTTGAAAAAATCGAAAATTTTTTTTTGCATTTTTTAAAAGTTTGAACCTTTAAGAATACTTTAAGCCAAGACTTAAGATAAGGTTAGGCCATTTTATTATATATATAAAAAAATCATTTCGAATCTTCTTTTGCACTTTTTTCGAAAACATGTTTTTCAAGACGGATGTAAACTTTTTTCCGAAACTAACAATCCGATTGATTTCAATTTTGGCAGGAATATTCTTAAGGATTTATTTATCGTACGATGTTTTTGACATGTTTAATCCATATTTATTTATAACAAATTTTTTAAGTGTAATTATTTTAAGATGAAACAATTTTTTCTTTCTTCAAATCGAATTACTTTCTACATTTCTCAACAAAAAAAATGTTACAGTAGCTGTTATATTTGTTTACAAGAAAATATTTTATTTTTTTATTTCAAACCCGATCGAAGGAACTTTGCTCTATAGTTTAAACTTTTTAATTAATCTGTTTCAAAATTTACAAATTTTTCAATTTGAACATTGTATATTACATATATAAAATATAAGTTAATTTTACGCAGTAGTTAATTTTTTTTTAAATCTTAATTTTGTACTTATTTTAGATCCTGTCAGGATGGTTAGACCTCTTAATTTAAACATTGAATGAAGCATTGAGTACTGTTATAGAAATAAGCATAGTATTATTTCTATAACCGTCAGAAAAGTCACATCGATATATTTATCGATAATGTGAATATCGATTAGATAGATTATTTTTTCACAAGCGAAAATAGTAAAAAAATTATTTCTTTAATAAGTTTCTTATTAAACGGCGATGCCATTTCTAGAGGATTAAGGAAGATAAAACGATGTCAAATAAGAATAATTTATTTTTAATTAATAAAAAAATTATATGTGTAAGCAATGGAAAAAGCAATTGAAAGAGTATTGGAAAAAAGCCAAGTATACCATATTGAAAAGATGTTTAAAGAGTAAATGTACAGCATACTGCCGTATGCTGAAATTGCTAATAGGAAAGGCAAGTAATCGAACGCAGAGTAGGTATTCTTTCGATTCCTCCACGAGACGCTGCGATCGCGATATAACAACTCGAGCTCCTGAATGCGATCTGCATGAACGCAAGCGTGAACGTTCGTAATGGACTCGATTAAGGATCGCGAGTTTAACGATGCACGATCATTCGTCTCACGAGGAATAGTCCGTGCATCTCGCAAGATTTTCTCCGCGAGTATCGAGCAACGATCCGCCTATACATCGCGCTCGCACGCCGATGATAAAGAGAAATGCTGCCTAGAAAGCAGGTCTTGGCTGAATCTAGGCCACCCTGATGATGGCGCGTGCACATTCTCCACAATTTTACTGTTCCTTCTCTCAGCCTTGCCTCGCGTTCGTTCCCGCCGCGCATTCGACGGAACAACACCTTTTCTCTCTTCTCTCCTTTTCTCTCTCGCTCTCTCTTTTGACTTTGATATACAATCATTTATTAAGCCTAAATTATAAGTCACACTTAAACTTTGCGCACTAATATGTTATTTTGTTTCTCAATTCTCATCTTTTTCTATACATCTATATTTTACATTTATCTTTATTTTTACAACTCTATTTTACGTACTTGATTTTAATCCCTCTTATTCTGTTGCTCAATATTTTGTATTGTTTTTTTTAACGCTTGAGAGGTTTCAGTTCTGGAGCGCTTAATAAATAACAATATCTCTCTCTCTCTTCTTCTCTCTCTCTCTCTCTCTCTCTCTCTCCTCTCTCTCTCGCTCTCTCCATCTATCTATCTTGCGCATATTCTAGCTTCACCTCCTTCCCTCTTGTCCTTCCTTCTTTCTATCCCTCTGCCTTTCTCTTCAGCCTCTCTCCGCGTACGTCTCTTCTCTTCCATCGATCGCCTCCTTCTCTCTTCCTGCCCCTTTTTTTCCCCACCCGACACGATTCAAGGATCGAGTTCCGGAGGACGACCAGATGCGAATCGGCGAAAAAAAGAGAGGGAACGCGAAGATCGCGGTACCGTAATGCCCCGCACGCACGCGCGCGCGCAAGAGATTTACAAATTGCAAAAGCGAGAACGAGTCTTGCCGCACGCTGTCTCAATAGCACGCTCGTTCCTAACGTCGTTTGTGAAATGTCGCGACGGGTGGGCGTATTATAGGACAATGTTTTACTTGGCTACGCAATATAAGAATCTCTTACATTGCGTTACCGCGATAATAGAAAAGCTTTTCCATTTGGTAAGAGGGAAGCGAATCATCAATTCGTTCCATCCGTTTGAACTCTGGATTCAAATGTATTCGCAGTTTGTCTTGAAAGAATTATTTAATTAACGTAAATTTTGCGCGGAACTAGGGTGTGCGCGCGCGCGCGTGTGTGTGTGTGTGTGTGTGTGTGTGTGTGTGTGTGTGTGTGTGTGTGGATTAAAATCCTCTATATTTCAATAAAGTAATTTCTCTTTACGAGTAAGAGCTGAAAGAATAAAATATAATACAATGGATACGAGATATGATCATCGCGTTATATGTGCAAACGAATTCGATATTCTCTTTTTAATTCTTCGTCTCTTCCTCATTATGCTTTTTATTTGTTCGTTTCTCTTCCCCTTCGCTGTCGTCCTCCTTTCTTCTCTACATCTTCTTGGCCTTCGGACCCCTCACGAGATCTGCGCAGTTTCGTTACTATCCAATTTAAATACGACTATCATACGACCATTTCACGTATCAACATAATTGGACCAGAGCCGAAGAAAAATTATTGGCGGCGCGCAATTACACATATATATAAATTCACATTGAATTATTTAACCACTTAAGATCCAAGACATTTATTCCCTATTTGTTGTGAAACAGAGATACACGCTTCCATGTTCTGATCTCTTTATCAAAGGGCGATACATTTACGTCTTCTTACGTTTTCATTCAAAAATTGAGCGTGCCTGCACGGCGTGGCGTGGCGCGGCATCGTCGAGCGAAACGACGCGACGGCGACGCGCTGCAGCGTTTTCTCGAGAGCGAGATCTCGCGTGAGTATGACTGACAGTGTGGGGCGATTGAGAGCGACCTAGAAAGGTTTCAAAAGACATTTTCCCGTTCACCCACGTACAAAGCCTCCCTCTCGCCGCGAGAGCGTAGAGTCGTGCGACATGAAACCTCGCGTATGATGATTGAGACGAGGCGCACATACACACGTACGTACAATAGCGATCAAGAGGACGAAGGCGGTGCGAAACGATGAGGAGAGGCAGAAGGAGAACAGCATGAAGGATAGGACAAGAGATCGAGGGAGACAAGGGGGAGGACAGAAAGGAAAGAGAGCGCGAGTGATATTTTTATATATATATATATATATATATATATATATATATATATATATATATATATATGAGTGTGGATATAGATGTGTGTTGATGCATACGCGGGACAACGGAAAGTACGGAACGTAATACGGAGAAAACGCTGGTAAAAGGAAAGAGGCCCCTCTGCCTGCCTTTCCAATCGAATCGACCGCCCCTCTCGCCTTTGTCATTTTCTCTTTGTCCCCATTTCGGATCTTCGTGTTCTCTTCCAGTCGTCCCAGCTACTGCCTCTCTCTTTTTCGCACGATCTCTCTTCCTCTACTTCTCACCCTCTCTCTTCTCTCTCTCTCCCTCTTTCCCTCTGCCTCTCCTCTACCCGGCTTCCTGTTCGTTCTTCCCCCCTCGCCTGACCTGCGCCTGACTCATCCAGAAGAACGAAGAAGAATCTTCTCCTCTCTCCCTCTCTGTCTCTTCACTCCTCTCTTCTCCTCATCTCTTCTACTCGGTATATCTCGGATGGGCAAAAGAGGGAAGGACAAAAAGAGCCGTGCCAGAAGGAGAACGACGGGGGGAGGGGGAGGAAGGGAGAGAGAGAGAGAGAGAGGGCACGAAATGCTTCTCTTTCTTCACTCTACGCTCGTGTACCGTTTCTTCTCCCACTCTCTCCCTTGCCCTCCCTTTTGCTTTGTCTCTTCACCCTCTGACTTCCCCCAATACCACCCAGCTAACCTAACCACCCTAACCTTTTCTCCTTTCTTCCCTTCTTGCATTTCGACCTGCCTTCGCTTGCGCGCGCGCGTGCCTCTTCTCTTTCTCTTCCTCTTCCTCGTTTTATCTTCTCTCTCTTCTTTCCTCCATCCTTACCTTTCCTCTTTCCCCTCTCGATTTTGCTGTACTACTCCATCTTCGCCTGTACTCCTTCGTCGACGTCTCTCGCCTCTCACCTTCGCCCTCCTTGGCTTTCCCTTCTACTCGCTATATCGCTGTCATCCCTCGCTCTTTTGCTCACACCGACAACCCTCCTTCCTGTCTTTCTTTCGTGTTCATGTCTCTTTCTTATTCCTTCCACGTTTTACACATCTCGTTTCGTCTTCAAAGAGAACAGAGGACAAATGGCTCGATATAAGAGAACGGCAACATGGAGAGAAAGAGAATGAGAACAAGAGAACGCTGCTCTACGGTCGATTTCTCCTGTCCTCAGCACTCGCTGCTACATAAAAAGCTGTCTTGGATCAATTAAAGCATCGTTTTTAAAGCTTTCTTCAGCGAGAACGCTTTTGAATAACAAAGCTGAATGAACAGAGCTCTCTCTCCTTTGATTAAATACATAAATCAAATATATAAATTAAATATATAATCAAATACACGGTCTTCTTATCTTCATACAGTTCCTTTCGTCTATCCAATTGTTAAATTACGCTTGAATTATATTTTCCATTTAAAACATTAGAAATTTTATTTTAGATTCTAAATAATTTTTTTAATTTAAAAACTGTTTTTTTGTTAATATCTTCAGTTTTCTTTGCATAGAAAAATGAAAACGAAATACAGAGGTGATTACATCAAATCTATTCCGTTACATTCGGTTTAGCTAATATAAATAAGTTAGTTTTTAAAAAACTAATTTAAGACAAGTCATTTTTTTCTGTTTGTAGAAATACAAACGTAGTTTTTCTGTTAACGCGTTTCTTTTTTTTTACACAAATCAATTTAGCTTAAAGAAAAATATCTTTCACGTGTGATGGGGAGGAAGAAATGAACGAATGGGACACAAGGTATTGTGAAGTATCGTCGGTAAAAGGAGAAAGGAGTTTCCTACATCACTGCGTAAAAAGGAGCGGTGCCGATCGGCCGTTTTATACATGTAATTGCCAAGGATGCTAGATGTGCTAGAGCCATGAGCTATTGCGCGTTACTATCTCGAAACGATTTCTTCTCACCGCATAAAATTGATAGAAAGGCATCCACATTTGATTAATTAATCCGTAACATGCTAATTCTTTAGTACTAGATTTCTAAAACTTTTATTTTTACAGTGCAATTTACATATAATTTACAAGCCTATAATTCCACATCAAAATATTAAGTATAATATTAAATATATTTTTTGTCACATGTGATGTTGGTATATACATATAAACGTTTTAAAGATCTGAAAATTCTTTCGTATAACATTAATTTATTCTTTTTATTTTTCTCATTTTCTAAAAATTGAAAAATTCTCTCTTTTAACATTTATCTACTCATTTCTATTTTTTCTCTTTTTTTTCTCTGTTTTTTCGTATTTATATTTGATATACTTTGAACTCTTTGACGTAATGTCGTAATTCAAATAGCATCTTACAATTAGCCTTCAATCTTACTCGTCATTTTTTTCAGAGCGCAATCAAGTCGTATGTATGTATACAAGAAAAACGATTATCGTTGATTACTGAATCGTAAAACGGCTAGCATAATTTTATTGGAGCAAAATATTTAACTTTATAGCCCACGGCACTTTCCATCAAGTTATAAACGATCTCGCATCTCGCATGCTATTCTTAAGATTACGACGTAAATGTCATACTCTCGGAGCTTGACTCGTTCATTCTTCTTTGGCGATACGCTAATAAACTCCAGTTGTTGGAAGGAAAGAGAGAGGGATTGGGTGGAGTACTCAATGAAGTGCACACTTGCAACACGCCGCCTTCGCATTGACGCTTTAAGAACTTAAAGCACGCAGTCGGAAAAGTTATAATTACTGCTTATCCGCTTAGAAAGTATATTACAAAATCGGAATATATCAATTTCCATTCTTTGAACTATAATAAACATACTATAATATATACTATAATAAATATACTTAAATAAACATTTACTTATTGTAAACAAATATTTACTCAATGAGAAAATGATATTTAAATCAAATTAATGGATTTTTGTATGTTTACATTAGTAAATATTTACTTTGAATTATTTAAACAAATATTTATTAAAATTTAGTTTTTTTCGGTGCATGATTAGTATATCAAAGTTTTCATGAATTTAGTGTTCACACGATGCTGTTTATTTTATATACTAAATATAAACTCTGTTCTCCTGCGATAGAAAATTCTCTCTGGTAATGTCAGGGTTAAGTATGATACACGTACGAAACACGTCGTCCAACACGGAGAAAAATGCGTGTGTGTCTTCTTTCAGTTGGCTCGTCGTTAATCGCCCCCAGAAATTGCCCGCGCGGTCCACTCTGCCTGAGTCACCCGTTTTCCATCCTCTTCTCTTTCTCGTGACAGCCTCACTCTTCATCTCTTCTTTTTCCCTCTCTCTCTCTCTCTCTCTCTCTCTCTCTACCCCCGCCTCTCTCCGTCCATCTTCCCTATCGTTCATTACATCCTGTTCCTCGAAAAAGTAGCTCCTATCTTCTTTTCGACCTTCCTCTCGCTTTCTCTCTCAGTCTCTCCGTCGCTTTCATCCTCTTTCAACGCTATTTCCTTCCATTCTCTCCCCTCGTCACCGTTCGGTGCCGCCCTTATCTCCGGAGTTTCTCATTGTCTGAAAAGGCCATCTGTCCCCCCCTCCTGGTTCTTTTTCGCCCTCCGCTTTCATCCCCTTCGCTCCTTTCCATTCGAGCGCTGTGGGCACACAAAGGAGCTGACTCTTCTCTTCGCTATTTGCCACCCTCTTCTCTCTACCCTTTCTCCGGCTGCTTTCTTTGTTCCTTCCGTTCGAGCGTTGCTTTGGAATTGCCAACATCGTCCTCGTCTTCATCCTCGTGTTCTTTGTCGTCATCTTTTGTCGCTTTTTTCTCCGCATTCGAAAAGTTTCCTCCACATTTCCTTCCATCGGAGGAGATCCACAAAGAAACTGCACTGGTAATTCCTAGAGGCGAAATAGCGAGTTCGATTTCTCCAAGCGAGAGGAGAGGAGGATGAGAACATTCGATGCCGTAAATTGCGGTGTGCAGAGAAAAAGCGGGAAACGCGAGATAGTGTGAAAGAGGACGCGGGAGGGAGAGAGATTCTTTCTCGTACGATTGCAGCTTCTGCGCTTGTTCGACGAATGAGAGAAAAAAAAATGTCAGACCGTGCCATGCCGAGTCGAGTCGAGTCGAGTCGAGTCGAGTCGAGTCGAGACGAGATATCGCTCGCAGCGGTCCACGTGCGACCTTGAGCGAGATCGCATTCACCCTCCGTACTTCGAGGGGTCGCAATTCCCCGCTCGTGATCACGTGGTGCTCGGGGGTGGTTTTCACAGTCCACGTTTATCCCGCTCCACCGACCGGACGAAAAGAATGTGGAACTCGTCGACGAACAAGAAAATGAAGGTCGCGCATATTATCGAGATTTGTCGAGCGGTAATGAAGTAAGTGCGTTGATAAATCCATGTAAATCATAAATTTTATATAAATGATATATACGGATTTATATAAAATTAATAATTTACATTTTCTTTTTTATTTTATATTTTTATATTTTTTTCTTCTATAATGAAAAGAGACTTGAATTAATTTCAATCAGTTGATTTTTTGTAACAAGTATCTAGTCCGATTTATTTAATTATTAAATATATTAAAATTGTTGTAAGTGAAAGTAAATTAATTAAGCGTAAGATACTTCTCATCTACATTATATCTTATATAAGATGTTGTAAAGATCGATACGAAGACCATGTAATGATGTGAAGAGAATTATTATCCGATCTCTTACGGTATTCTATCCGTTCTTTGATTGACCGCGTTTGACTCGCAAGTTGACGCTATTCAGGACGAGGTCTCGCTCTCGAGAGAAGAGCTACAACTTTAATTTGTAACTGTTAGTTTCGAGAAAAATCATTTTATTCGAAACACAGCATTGAGAAGCTCCATCAAAACGAGAGATGTGGCTACCTAACAAGATATAAGTCATACTGTAGAAAAAAGAGAAAAGAGGTCACGTTGTTGCTCGCGACATATCGATTTAAAAATACAGTAAAAACATTCAATTTAATAAAAATATTAAACGTGGAAGACATAATGGAAATTATATTAAATACATAAATTCTTTATGTGAAATGAACGCATAATTTATAGCGGCAGCAATCAGGAAAGAATTTTAATTAATTTAAAGGTGAATTAAGTTACAGATATAAAACAATATTGAGATTTTTTTCTTCTTTAAAAAAAAGTTTTACAAAATATATGTGAGTAAATACACACAGGAGAAGGAAAGGAATAAAGTTATATAAAATATAGAGTTATGCTTCTTTCGGTTATAATTAAAAACTGTTCGATAGTTCTTGCCCGTTGGTATCGTTACTTCCAAGATTAATTGCGCATCGCACGGTATAGAACAAATATCTAGTTTCCTTTCTCCTTTCTTGCTTCTCTCCACGTGTCACGGATCTCTCTCGCCATTCTCCTCGCCCGGTGAAATGATGGTTCCGGGTGCGTCCGTTCCCTCCATCTCACGAAGAACGTCCCCGTCGCGTCGTTCCTTTCGCCTCTCCTTTCCTTCCCTTCGAAAACGCACGCGCGCGCAGATACGGCAATGGCCAAAGAAGAACGAAGCCATATTCACAGCATGTTCGAGAAAATCTATAAAACGGTAATAAGAAATGATATTTTCCATTCTTTCACGATGCATTTTTTTCAAAGTCTTCGAATTTCGGGATCAAAAATTTATAATGTCTAAATTTTCGATGTCTGAATTTATCAGCGATTCAGTAACGTGTTATAAGAAAAAAAATCGAAAATTTTAATTAATACACGAAATTATTAATAAAACTTAAAATTCCACGATAAATAATATTTCTGGCTTTTTAGCCGCTTTAGCCGTCGACAGAAGGGATGTATGTCATTTTTTATACAATATTAAGTGCAATCGAATCTCAGCTATTTGATTTTGTCAAAGCAAGGAGCCTCTCGAGATAATGGGAAGTAATACTGTCTTGCTATTTGTCATTTGATTTTCTGAAAATATTCTGTAACAAGGACTTAAACCAGTAAGGGTGAAGGGGAACAGGTGAGCGGCCGAGAAAGCAGACGCTCGGAAAGGTGAACGGAAAGAAACGAAGAAACGAAGGGCATTCGGAATGCGATACTGTTATGCCTTACGGTATAGAGACAAGACGGAAATTAGGACCAAACGACGACAGTTTCATTGTCCATCGTTGATATGATCATAGAAAATAGCAATCGTTTTCCTAACTTTTATTTCGTTCTCGTTTTATCCTCTGAAATTCATTGAGAATTTATTTAATATTTCACATTTCAAATTTAGAGTCAAGCAAAGTAGCAAGCGTTGAAAGTGGAGAATTGAAAATTCGATAGCTCCGAATTGAAGATGGAAAGTTAAAAGCTATGGATTCACAGTTGATGACTAGAAGAATTAGGGTCGAAGGTTAAAGATTTGAAACGTACAGCGGTTTAGAGTTAAATATTAAAAGAATTTAACAACTCGGGGAAATTGAGGATTCAGAGCTAAGAATAAAAAAAGAAATAAATAATTGAAAATTTGTATTTGTACAAACTTATCAAAAACATGTCAAATAAAATCATCAATGTTCACGTGCTTTATCCAACTCCTGTCATTTTCGGTGACGTTCGAGAGATGAAATGTTAACCGAAAAACGAATCAGTCGTTCCAAAAAAAAAGGAAAACGGTCGCACATAATACATTGCAACCGTGTATAGAGAAACGTGAGAAGATCATTGATGCAAACCCGGCAACGTGTATGGGAACGCTTTTTATATCGACCGAAAGACATATCGCGCTGCCATAGCTGATTCCTACCATTCCTGTCCCCGATGCGAGTTTCTTTAGGAGAGAAGCGCGTTTTCTACGAAAATACGAGTGTCTCGAATTAAAATCTAATTTCTCTATTATTTCAATAATTTGTAAACAAAATCCTTTTCGGTAGTAACACTTGGATACGCTTGATATTCTCGAAGAAAATTTTTTTCTTAAAAACTAATGCGTGGTGACGTGATAGTATAATAATTCCTTTTTAAGCTGATATAATGATTTGTAAATTTAATATATTTTTTCTAACAAAAATTCGATTAATATTTGTTAAAACAGCGTTGTAAATTTTCGGTACAATATTTTGTTAAATACAGCAAAACTATGACAATTGAGTTTCCTTCGCATAAATGTTTGTGAAGATAGAAATTTAGGTTTACCAACAATTTCCGTTTTCTTTCGAAGCAAATTGGATTTTAGTGATGCTCTAGCTAGAATAACAGTCAGTCTGCAAAGATATTTACTTGAATGAATCTCAATCGTGCCAAATTTTAACTCAAGTTTTCAAGAAAGGTACAACCCGAATACTCGAGTTTCACCAAGATCCGCAATGCAGATATTTTTCTTTTTTTTCGAGTTTGTGACATTAGTATGTGTTTGCATCGAGTGTTGTATCGCGAAAAATATTGGAGAAAAAAGAATTGAAAGGTATTGAAATATCTCAAAGAACAAGTTCATCTTATGCTACGGACGTAAATTGGAAACCCCCGTTGCGTTCCTCTCTCTTTCTTATTTAATGCAATTCTTCTTCTGTGCCTGCTTCTATCTTTAGTATTTTCTCCCTTTTTTCATTTTTACCTCTCTCTGACAGAGGTAGACTTTGCGTTTCTCGCTTTTCCATCAAGAGAATCGATCGGAAACTGAGAACCAGAAAATAATTGCGCTCGTGCAAAATAAATTCTTGCTTGCCATTTTATCGATCGAAGCTTTTATCAAACTCGCAGGAAAACATTTCTAAATGTGAAAATATAAATATTTAATTGAATTTTTTCTTTCTTTCTCTCTTTTCCTCTCAAAATAATTTTGCATAAAAAATTACACGCTAATAAGAATTAAATCAAGATTGAAACGAAACAAATATATTAGGTGTAGTAAAAAGAAAGGTGTAGTAAGAAGAAATTATTTTTCCATTCAATTTCATGCAAAAATAATGGATTTCTTTTTACTACACCTAATATGAATATAAAATTTCATACTTCGTGTAACAAAGATAATAAATCTGCTACTGTTTAGCCATAAGAATTTCGTCGGTACAGTAATTTATCTTGCAAAGTAGGACATTTTTGCGCAACGAGGAAACTCAGTTAATCTCGTATATTTGAAAGAAAGAAGCAGCATTCTACTTTGTTTTCTCGGATGAAAATATTTAATAGGAAATCGTAAAGGTTCAAAAGAAATATTCACGACGGAGGCAGATAAGTATATGCGAGCATATACTTTTTGCAATGTCAATTTCGACGACATATTTTATGCCGCTGAGATCTCATAGAAAGACACGTAATGAAAGCTGCACGTTTCTAATCTCAAATATCCTTTCGAAAAGCGAACTATTGGGTTGTCCGGAAAGTTCGTGCCGATGTTGAAGGAAAATTGAAACGCAGAAAATTTTAATTTAATAAATGTATACTAAAATTTAAATTTTAGTATACATCGGCACGAACTTTCCGGACGACCCAATATTTATTTTGGAAGAAAAAGTCGACCTGGCCCTATGGACGCAACCATTTTCTTTTTCTCTATTTCTTTTTTCTTTTTTTTTTCTTTTTTTTTTAGGAATTTTTATCAGACTATCTTCGGGGATAAAGATGCCTGAGTCAAATTCTATTTACATTCAACTCGGGAGATGATCCTACGAAAGTACTCTCGGTCGACAGTCTATCCGGTCCCTCGCGGCCGAATCAAATTGACATTTATATATCGCCGAGAAATTCCAGGTTATCATAACAGCGAGGTCCGAGGGACCTCGGCATGGGAGAGTACAGTATAATACTCTATGCAGAATCCGCTGGTCGTCATGCAGATTTTATTAGTTCTCTTTATCATCCGCATCTCGACGAAGCTAGGAAGGAAAAGTCTAGAGAGAGGAGAGGGACGAAGAGAGGACTGCAAAAGAAGACAACGGAGGAAAGTCTCTTGGAAGATTCCAATCTTTCCCTCCCCCCCCCCTCCCGCCCCCCTCCGACTTGGAAACGTGAAATAGCACCGAGATGGAGAAAACTGAGGCAAAGAGGAAAGAGGGGAGTGGTCGTTTCCGCTTGCGTTTTCCCGGAGAAAGAGCCGGTTGGTTGGTCGTCTCGAGAACGGTGGTCGCGAAAGGGAAAAATCCGGGAAGAAGCGAGGAGGCGACGCGTCGATAACGTTGGAAAAACGTAAAAGGCGCTCTACGGAGAAAGAACCGGCGGATCGAGGCGAGACGAGGAGAAGGAGGAGAGGAAAAAAGGCAGCTGAGTTAGTTGGGGAGAGAACGGAACGGAAAGATAGATAGATGGATATAGCGGGGGGGGGGAAGAAAAAGCCAGAGGAAAAGAGAAAGAGACGACGGGAGGGATAGTACCAGGACAGAGATATAGGAAAGAACGAGGGAAAAGGGGAAGTCCTCTCCCTATCGTTAGGGTGAGAAGAGAGAGAGAGAGAGAGAGAGAGAGAGAGAAGGGTAGCGTATAACCGTGGAAGCGAAGGGGCCACGAGAAAATAGCGTCTTAGGCGTGAGGGGAAGAGGGAATGAGTAAATGGAACCAACGCGCGCAGCGAAAGAGGGAAAGGACTGGAAGAGGGGTGGAAGGAGGTGAGCGGAGGGTCGTGGAAGAAGCGACGAAACGACCGAGAGACAAGAAAAAGGAGGACGAAGGACGGTGAGGGAGACGGAACGACGACGGTCGTGAAATGGGTGAGAAGGGCGAAGAAACGGAGAGGGGGGGGGGGAATAGGAATTGAGAGGGGAGAGCAGAGAGAAGAATGAGGGTGGTAGAGAAGCAAACGAGGAGGAGAAGAGGGAAGGGGGAAGAGTAAAACACGAAGAGCGAGTTCGTCTACTCTGCGAATGGCAGAGGGATAGACGGGGAAAAAGAAAAAGGACATGGCGTGGCAGGGAGGCGAGGTGAAATTGGACACAAAAAGCTCGAAGAAAAATTGAGATGAATCGTGGGAGGGAAGATGGAAGGGCGGTCTTCCCTCTCCTCTCCCGTTCTAGAGGGGAAAAACCCGTACTTCTTCCAGGCTGCGAAAGAAAATGCGAGCGTAAGGGATGAGAACCGGTCGCTAACGCTTCGCTTTTTCGATTTCTCTTCCCGATTTTCTCACGATGCTACTATCTCTTTTCTTCTAATTTTAGAAGCAGATTGCTTTTTCTACTTATAATAGAAATGTACATGCTTGCAATATTTTTTTTTTCGTTTCATCCACGTATTTATTATAGAATAAATAGGAATTTTTAGACGCTATTCCATTTATTTAAGAGAAAAGATTTTTCACAAGAATTATACTTTAGTATAGATTAAATTTTTTTCAACTTGATTTCTTGTGGAAAAAAACCTTTTCTTCTAAATGGAATAGCGTCTGAAAAATCCTGTTTATTCTATCGAGTAATATTATGATAACTCAACTGAAATGATATTTGATTAAAATGTAAAATTGTTATATTTTTATATAATCAAAAAAGGAAAATTGCGATTTTTTGTCTTTTAACTGTTTGTTTTTCATTTTATGTTATTAAAATTTTTTTATTAAATTGTTACAAACTTAAAAATTCTTCAAACAAAAGCTAGAATTCCATCTATATTAAAATTCTTAAAAAAATTAACTTCATAAATGTCTTATAATATTATTCCACCTTAATGGATCGTATAATGAAATTACTCTTACAGAGACGCTTATCTTATACAGCTGAATTCTCTTCTCATTCTTGCTCTGTTTCTTTTTTTTTCTTTTTTTTTTTCCTTAAACCATTGCATGATGATTTTAGTTTAAAGCTCTATTTTAATACATCCGCGCGTTTCATCACATCTGTTCCAGTATTACAATTACACAGTGAGGATTTGCGTTTCCTATTTGCGAAAAATATAATCTGAGAGATTGAATTCTCCTCTTTTTCGCAGCTCGCGCTCCTTGATCTCTGCCCAGACTCTCGGTTTACCGTCTCTCCGGAAAGCGGTGGCTTTCTAACGCTCCCGAAAGATTAGTACGAACTAACCGGGCCTTCTTCTCCCCTCCTCCTTCATGTGAACGTATTTTTTTATTATCTTCCTCCGTCGTTTTGATGTCGTCAAAGAGAGATGTGTGGACCGTTTTCCTTTCACCCTCTCGCGGCTTTCGTTACACACGTACAATCGACGTCTGCTCGCATCTCTCATGATCGCGTCTTGCTGTAAATTCGCTATCTATCTCTCCCGACGTTTTTCGAACGCCATTCTCGTCCACGGCTCTTCGTCACCACCAGCGGCTTCCTCGCCTTCCTTCTCTCGTGGGTTTCAGTGAAAGTGACAGGAAAATCGCTCGAGACGGTCGCCGCCGGGGCCATAGCTCCTTGGAGAAACCGAACGAAGAGTGTTTCAGATCCTAATGCGCATCGCATCGAAATCGGAGGTATAAGTGCATCGAGAAAGCGTATCGATGGATGCGATCGATCACGCCGTTCGTCACCTCGAATTTCCACCGAATACTCAGTATATCGCGCGCGAATTAATATCTGTTAATTCAAAAATAATTCTTTACTGAATATATACGATTTTGTTTCGAGATTTATTATACTTTATATTTTTTAAATGTATTTATTTATATTGCATATCTTTTAATATAAATAATAATTTATTATAAAATATAATACATGACAGGGAGAGAATATGAAAAAATTTATTATTTTTTATTTAACATTTAATACTCATACACTTTTAATCTTTATTCTTTCCATTTCTTGTCTTTCCTTTTTAAGATAATCTCTCTAATAAGTTCTGTATTTGTTATTGTGAATAAAGATTCTACAATTACAAATTCAACTTCTTCCCATATTAGAAAGTGTAATAGACAAATAATTAATATAAATGTACATTAATGAATATATAATAAAAATAATTATTTATGCTGTTTATTTGACATAAAATATGTACCCTGGAGTAAACTTTACTACTGTACCGAGTTCATCTCTTCGACTATCCCGTCTCACTCCGTTTCTTCACGTCGCGTCGCATCCGGTTTTCTCCTAGTTCTCTCTCTCTCTCTCTCTCTCTCTCTCTCTCTCTCTCTGCGACCGCTTTAATTGCATGTCTTCCTTCTTTCACTCAATTATCCTCCTCAAATCAACGCGGTTGGCCGTGTCGCAGAGGCTTAAACAATGTTCCTCAAAACTAGGTGAGCCACTTTTACGCTACATCGCGATCGGATCGCGCGCAATCTTTCCGGCTATTCGCCCGCGCCAAATTATTCCGTCACGAGTAACGCGAATGGAGTGTAGAATGAATAATTACGAAATATGGGAAGACGAAGAGTCATTTTTCTTGTAATCGCGATTGAAATATCGCGAATCTTCTCGACATTTCATTCACGCAGATTATTTCGTCGCGGATAAAACTGCGGAATACAGAACAACGAGATGAATAGTGGTGGAATATAGAGGAACTACTTTTATACGCGACATGATGAAAACGCAATGGATCTTTACGATCTATTCGCCTCTGCGAAATACTCTGTCGCGCGGCGAATAAAGAGACGAAATACAAAGAGAAGGTCGTAAAGCTTCCTGGCAAATGACAGAATTATCGCTATTGCTTTCGATTGAAAATTGATAAAAGTGGAATCTTTAAAATACCCATGTATGCGTAAATTAAAAGGAACTTTTATAAAATATTTCTACTTTGCGATATTTAAATTTACAGATAAAATAAATGTTAAAGATTGCTTTGCTATAATAAAAACGTTTCCTTCATTTCTTGATTACGTTCATTTTGATTTTATAAAAAAAATGAAAATTACGCAATTATTGAAAGATACACACTATTAAATTCATAATGTCAAATTGTACACAAATTGAATTATTTTTTTATTATTTCTATAGACCCCGTCACTGCTTCTATCCAATATAATCCCGATAATTTGAATTAAAATAATAGAGTTGAACAATTAACTAAAAAAAAAATATATTAAATTTGACTCAAATTTAATTTATTATTTACTACAGTACATGCACATATTAGATGTTCACTGACTACAGAAATGGATTAATTTACATTTTGACACATGGAAGTTAAAAATAGCAAAATGTTATTTAACGGATTGAGTTGCTCCTTTCATGTCATGTTTTTAACTAACAGTTCAGCTGGAAGATGTTGCTTTAAGATGTTGCTACAAGAAGCGTGACATTATGTGACAACCGAATATGTTAAATGTCTTCATTTATCATTCTCAAAAATATTATCCTTTTATCAACTGTCCACGGCATATCGATAAAAGTTAATATCGTAAACAGTGAAAATTCCGTTATTATCGGCTTAACAATACATATTTTCAAATTTCCTCGCTGCCAGATAGTTTTTGAATTTGCAGAGGCAAATCGCGCAATTGCGACATGATGGATTAGATAAATTAAGAAAGGACAAAAAAGAGGTCGAGAAATTAACATGAGACAGTCGAGTATCGTTCTTGCCTGTTATCAGAAATTATCAGCGCGTCTTCGCGGTCGGCACGCCAGGTAACCCAATTTCGCGATATCAATGTTACGCGACTCGCGTGTCTATGTGTGTGCCATGCGACACGCACGCATAGACTCACTGTATGGACATAATCCGTGGCGTTTCGATTTCGTGAATAGATTTCAAATGAATCCAAGTTTCTCCGAGTGTTGAAGAACGTGCATTTGTTATTGCGCTCTTTAAAATGAGAAATGCAAAAAATGATGATGATTGCCGAAAATTTTGTCTGAATTAAAAATATTAATACAGTTCAAGTTCTTCGATAAAGAATTTTAACATTATCTCTTAATTCTGGTACAATTAATTATTGTATTATATTTATTTCTTTTTTTTATTTATTTCTTTTAATTAATATTATATTTATTTCTTTCTTAGACTCAAGAAAAACTGGACTGAAAACGGACAAGGGATTAATTTAACCAGGAGTTAATTGAGTTACGTTAGATAACAAGCCTTACATACGAACTTTGAGAATTCCATTAGTCCTACAATAGCAAACATTTGAAGTAGTTAAGTCGAGAGCAAATTTTAGTGATCCGATTGAAATTAAACAATCGAGTGCGTCCTGAAACGTTTCTATTATTAAAACTTTTCGGGAGTTTGAGCAATGCGCGATCGATGTTCACCATTGTGATTTCTCGCAATAATCGATCATACAGGTGAAAAACACGCCACGCGTACGTATCTATAGATAGAGGTCGGCGAAGTAAGTGCGTCAGGTGTTCTCACGTACATTCACAATCGTGCGTTACCTGCAAGCGTTCGCAGGTGCACGTCCACATCGAGGACTTTCGAAGGATAGCCGGAGAAACGGCAGATGGTACGAGTGTGCCAACCAATGAGATGTAAAAGGAAAGATGAAGGGCTGTAAAAGAGAACAGAAAAGAACAGAAAAGAGGAGTTTGGAAAACGAATTTGGTTGGGACGAGAAAAAGAAGTAGAACGTTTCTTTACGTTCCACTCGAACAATAAAATATGATATAAAGAAAGATTAGAGAGTTAACATTTACAGTATAACGTTAAGTGAGCTGCGAGCTGAGAGATGAGGAGCGTCGAATAAGCGATGAGAGTTAGAATCTTCAGGATTGCCACAAAATTATGGAAATGAGGGAAATTGAAAATTATCGGGGAAATTCAGAGGAAAGTCAGAGAGCTTTGCAAAATTTTCTGAATAATTAAAATTCTTGGCTTTAATATATATACATATGTGATTTTGAAATACTATCATCTTAACAATTAAATGTAAGCAGTGTCAGCGATATTAATAATTATAACATTGCTATATTAAATTTTCTCAACAAAATACGATTTGACGAGTTCCAAACGAGGACGAAAGTACACAACATTTTAAAATATTTTCCAAAATCAAGGAAAATTATGAAATTTTAGGATGAGATATTTGTGATAACCTCCTGATTTTGGAAGCTAATAGCTGAGAGATTAAAAAATTGTGAGCTGACAATTAAGAATTGAAAATCAGGACATCTTAAGTGTACTTGAAATGATCCCGTTGAAACAGTTCACAACAATTTCGAGGACAACAGATTTTCGTAATCTGCATATAAGACTCGTAAGTAGCGGCATCCCGAGTAAGACATCCCGAGGCATCACAGGTGGTGAGGATAATAGGAGCGAGGTGTCGCGAAGATTTTCTAGACGTTCTTTGAGCGTGCGAGCGAGCGAGCGAGCGAGCGGATGAAAGGCAGCGACGAGCGTTGAAACGAGCGCAAGTAGCAAGAGAAGGAGAGAGGCAGGAGAATGAGGGGAAAGAGAGAGAGAGAGAGAGAGAGAGAGAGAGAGAGAAAGCGGGAGAAGGCGCGAGCTTAAAGTTTCCACGTTATCGGCGCACGTCTAAGCAACTGATAAAAGCCCGTGTTCCTACGGACAGATAACAGGCGGAATGGCCCGGTATAAAGAGTCATAGATAGAAGCAGATAAAGCACGGTCCACGGAACAGGTGAATGTCGCGAGGTGGGCAGACCAACGCCCGAACTTCATCGTATTCGTGGCGCGGCGCGGCGCGTGCCAATCCGCCTGTCTTTTGCGATTCGCGCGTCTTTTCCTCGCTCTCGATCGTTAACGACCAAGAAAATCGATCGATCGACCGTTATTGTTGGGTCTCCTTGGTCGCTATATCGTTGTAGTAAATACGCGAAAGTGCATTTCTGATTGTTTTGTGTTCCCGCGACTCGCGCCGCGTCGCAACTTCCGGAAATAACGTCCTTCCCGTTGCGACTCGCGCAGCGAGTCTCTTTTTCTTCCTGCTCCTTCCCTTTTTTTCTCTTCGTCGCTTCCTTCATCCCCGCACGTCGATTTTCTTTCTCTTTCTGCCTCGTATATCTCTTTTTCTCTCTATTCCTCTCCGCTCGTCTTATTCCTCTCGTCTCCTTCTTATTTCCGCCACCCGCGATTCGCCGCCTCCGCAGCGTGTAGAAAACCCTGTACCCATCTACTTACCCTCTCTCTCTCTCTCTCTCTCTCTCTCTTTCTCTCTCTCTCTCGTTTGCTTTTTCTTTCTCTCGTCTCTCTTTCGCGCTCGCGTGGATACCGTCCTCCGTCCGACATAAAACCTCTTGGAGATATCTTCTCTCCCGGTGGCCGTGGCGGAAAAAGAAACCCAATATTTCATGGAGACAGATCGTTATTGGGGCGTGCACTACAGGTACTGTCCCGTTCTTCGCGGATCGATCTTTCGTGGCAGGGGAAACGGTACAACGGGGATAACTATTGCGGCTGGGGAAAAAGCGAGGAAGGGGGGATTCGCGTCATCTCTTAGAGTCGTCGTCGTCGTCGTCGTCGTCGTCGTCGTCGTCGTCGTCGTCGTCGTCGTCGTCGTCGTCGTCGTCGTCGTCGTCGTCGTCGTCGTCGTCGTCGTCGTCGTCGTCGTCG
>Ga0157364_1000471_pt1 | contig 27554 bp, 11 predicted proteins | sample AttsexASBM2_FD_111476 | JGI IMG/M metagenome (GOLD analysis project Ga0157364, IMG submission 111476) | Fungus gardens microbial communities from leaf cutter ant in Ribeirão Preto, State of São Paulo, Brazil - Atta sexdens ASBM2 | ecosystem: Host-associated > Fungi > Mycelium > Unclassified ... | reverse complement strand
TAAAAAAAGAGTTTTTAAATATTAAAATATATATATATATATATATATATATATATATATAAATGGGAAAAATGCGCTAGCGTTTTTTTTTTTTCGAAAGCGCAATCAAGGAATCATGTCATAATCATTATTACCGATCTGTTTCCTTTGTAGACAATGTGAATTATGTATGTAATCTTGTTGTGACGTGCGAACTCATTCGAATTCGTAAAATTTTGATATAATAACATGTTTTCTATAATTCTTGTTTTATTAATTTGAAAGACTTATAACAGAATTAAATTTATAATATTGGATTTTTTATAATATAATTTCAATTTATCATTATGAATGTTTTAGACGATGAACATATTAAATGAACGTATTTAATAAATTAAAAATTTTAGTATCGTTATTAAATGACACCAATTACATAACAAGATCTTTTACGAAGAATTAAAATTATTTATGGACAACTAATATACACGCAAATCGAGTAATTAATGTGTATCAAGATTATAAGCAGTCTAATAATAACCTACTTTTAATAGATTTCGATTTAGTCGCGTTTGTCAAATTATAAAAAAGGAAAACTGAATTCGAACGGCGCAACTAGATGTTTAAGAAACATATTTCTATTAAAATCTATCTAAGTACTTCGTTTCTACCATAATTGTTCAACGTTATTATCATCATTATCTGTCTTTTATAGACTGTCATGATCATCGTCATTATCTCTATGTCCAGAATGACAACAAATGTAATGTAATACAATAGTAATTGTTATCTTCTGTGCTATACAAAAGGAAAAATATACATTGACATATGATCACAAGGCTCTTCTTTCTCCTGAAAATATTCCTTTATCAAACATTACTAATTACTATATCTCAGATTAAAATGAGAATAATCTTAATTAAATATCAACGTTTGATTAAAAATGAAAAGAGAATTATTAACAATACTACGACAAAGATTAGAAAATCCTACATCCTGTAATTGAAAAATACATTATTATCTCGCAGATTTAAGTTCCGAAAAATTTAAATTTCGAAATCAATTGACATATTTGGCTTTGCCCGAACTCAATAAATTTCAGGACTGATTTTCTTTCTTTGAATTATTCGGATTATGATTATTATATTTATTATTAATTATATACACAATTACAATGAATTTTATTATTATTATACAATGAATTTTTATTATTTTTCAAAGCTGATTTTTATTATTTTTTAGCTGATTCCAGCTAAATTTTTCAAAAAAATGCACGTAAATACAGACTTAAATTAAAATATTTCTTAAAGAAGAAAAAGTCTACACAAATGTGCATAATTAATTTTATTAGAAAAGGAAACTATCGGCGAAGAAAGGTATAATGAACCGAATGATTTATAAGTTGACAATCAGTTTTAATAGTTGCAATAGAAAACAATATACAGAATACAGATACAGAATAATCCTAGCTGACGAAAGGCTCTCCTAGGTAAAATGTTGTTAATTGTGTAGTGAAAAATTATGAATGAAAAACAAGATGATATACACATAATGAGTGGCTTATTTTTTACCTATCTGCTTATCGGTTAGTTCATTTACCTAATTACAATGATTGGAATTGTTAATTATAATTATGTCTGTATAGACACACAGGTGTGTATACGTAATAGAGATTCTTAAACGCTACACAATGTTGCTTTTACTTTGGTTTTAAATTAAGGACTAGCGTGTTGAGCTCCGCTCTGCCTCTGCGTATACATTTATAAATCAGCATTTATATCTCTCCTTCCTTAATATCGAATATTAGAATATTGGCAGTCATTCGAACGCAATTAATAAATTGTGCTAATAATCAATGTAGTATGGAACGAGATAAATTTCATATTTCTTAAAAGTTCAAAAACCAACATATCATCATAACTCCTGAACAAATCGTACAAATATGTTTCGCAAATAATAAAGTAAAATGGATCGCGCATAAGATATCTTTCCTCTCCCTTCATTCTGCCCTACGTGTTACGGTTTAAGCAACGTGATGCGGCGAAAAGGCACAAGGCATGCGTTTATTGAATGTCGTGTGATAGCGCGAGAATGTAATGCACGTGAAAGAGTCAACGGAGAAGAGGATGCTGCTGAGCAATAATCACTGTAAATGCACTTTTGTACGGGATACGTCTCATCCCCGACAGGGATGGTAAACGACGACGAAGCAGACAACCGTCATCGTCTCGATACGCAGATGATGGAGCGAAGCTCACAGTGAGTGTAGTGTTGTGTATACCATTTAGAATTGGAAATGTAATTTAGAATTAGAATGTAAAAATACTATGTATATGTACATTAATCAGTTAATCGTGGGCAATTATGTTACACCGTTACGTCGATCAGAGAGCTTTTCATTTTCGCTTCGTTCTATTCTTTTATCTTTTTTGCTTATTTTCATTACTTCTTTTTTTCTTCCTTCTCGACATATCTCTGTTGTACTCGAAGAAGCAGCGCCGGCCGCACGTTGAAAAATTTCCGTCGAAACGGCCGTCGACCAGTGCTGATTCCCTGTCTATTTTTTTTCCTCCTTTCGTTTCGCATTAATATTCCGTAACATATGTTACACACGTCGAAGAACAACGTCGATCGGTTGGCACATAAAACGGAAGCAACATTTAGACCAATCGCGGCGCGATAATAGTTATATACAAACATGAGAACGTAGGGAGGAGTACGACGTACTTTCGTATATTTTATTGGCGTGACGCTCGGTATAAAGGGATAAAAATTATTTCTCTACGCGTATGAAAAAGTAGAAGTAGAGTCCGAGCAATAAGAAAAATCCTCATAAAAGTACTTCCGTATTGTGAAAAAATGTGGCGTTACGTGAAGGCGAATGGAACACTGGCGATAATAATTTTGGAACGGATACAATTGCGCGGCGTGTCGTGATGCTCGTTCTCCACTTGCCCTCCACATTTTTATCCCGACGTCGATTCCTGATCCGAAATGCTCGCGCGTCGTTGAGTATTTTTTGTCGCACTTTTTTTTAGAAACAATGACGCTGCCGCTAATCTCTATTTATCGATAATTATCTCGTCGCGGTAAAAAGAACGATACAAAGTGAATATATGTATACCAATATACATCTAGTATACAAAAGCTCTCGATTCTTCGTTTTTTTCCATTTTCCCATTTCATAGTTTGATATAATTCGTAATTTAAGTATTTCCTTTCTCCCTTTTTTTGTGTCTATCTAAGTGCTATGTACATTATATGTTTTATATACATGTAAAACGATTAATTGATTCTTTCTTCCATATCCTTAATGATTGTATAATTAGGATTGACTATGTCTTAGAGTAATCAACGAAATTACGAGCTGTCGTTATTATTATGTAAAATATCAAATGTCGTACGTGTTAGATGGTATGTCCATCTCCAAGGTACCATTTTGGACGAATAGCGGTCCGTCTAACATGCCTAGCACTTTGATGAGCAAATACTTTGGAGATTACATAAATCTAATAATAATCTTCAGGTAATATTAAGTATAGATGATTTGTTTTTTTTTTAATTACAAATATAAAACATGTATATGTAAATAGAACTCTTAATTATGCGCGAACATGTTCATCTCTAATTGAGCATACGTGAATTTCTTATCATCAGTCTAAGCCGAACTGTGCGGCTCCATACACAACGGCGGTTTAACAATACACATCTCTTTCTCTCTCTCTCTCTCTCTCTCTCTCTCTCTCTCTCTCTCATTTTTTTTATTTCTCCTTTTATCTCTTTTTGCTTTAAGCTTCATAGTTATCTATCATATTAACAAATAATATCGCTGTAATAAGAAACAACAATATATATGCATACGCTACGGAAAAACTTTATCCATAAAACTTTCAAACAATTTCTTTAACAAGCGATGTGACGCACGTGGCCGTCGGTCAGGTAAAGTATAATTGTCTCCTACAAACAATTCCACTCGTCGCGGAATGAAGCGTGGATCCCAGAAGATCCCTCTTCCCACTCGTCGCGAATCGGTTCCTCTTTTACGAAATCCCCAACTTACAGGAATCTTAATGCCAACGAACGCAACGTAGTCCCGTGCGAAAACGAACAATTTTACAAATAAAAATTATAACGATCATTATAATCGTACAACGGAAATCGTTATAGCATGTAAATGTCGATTCGAGGAAACGCGACGTCGTTGGGATCTTTGCATCTCATTGTCACAGCCCTTTACCGCCGAAATGCGGACACAGCGTGCGTTACATAGCTTTCTTCGCAATATATATATATCCCCTTTACAATAGGCCAAATGCATTGAGTTTCCGTCATGGTCATCGTCGTCGTCATCAACGTTAACGTCATTGTCGTGGTCACTTTCAAAAATATATGTACGCTGACTACTTAGGCTTTCGACGAAGAACGGAAAGGCGTTGTCTCGTTCACAATCAACAGGATTAATTTTTCTTTTCTTTTTTTCGGATATACAGTGTTATTACCCTCTAGCAATACTTCGTTTATAGCCTAGGTAATAGTGAGACCCTCATATGATCCATTTGAATTACTTTTTTCTCGGTTACTTTTTTTGTAATTTTTCTCTTCCGACCGCGTGAAACACTGAGACGTTATCGCACTATTTACACGGTTTAATCATAATTAGTAATTGGAAATAAATGCAAAAATATATGTATGTGTATGAACATTTAGTCGAGCTAATACGAGTATATCCGCGCAAGTTTTTCCTTCCGATCGTTCGCGCGAGTTGCGTGACAATCTTCTTCGTGCGCTCTTCTCGAAATAATCGATAGAATATATTTACTCTTAACTAAAAATCATTACGTAGCAATTCAACTTATGTACTATTGTCTTTGTTCAAGATATCACTACGCCCAGACTATTCACTATGTCCCCGTTCTTTCGTCCTCCTCTGGGAAAAAAAATCTCTCGCTGATTATGTTACTCTTCGTATGTCTTCATCTCGTAGCGGAGACGTTCGTGATAAAATCCTGACTGGGTCCGCGATGAATCACGATCTCAGCTTAACTCGATTTTCAGTTGAGTGAATTCAACATTTTGTCGTTATTCAGTTTTTGTTTTTTTAAACGCGCCCGCGTGAAGATGCATCATGGATGCATTCGCTCGTGTATTCGTGGCGAACGAAAAGTTCGGAATTACCAGTAAAACGCAAACGTACATGGGTTCTTTTTTTTTTAACGACCGATTGCTTGCGATTGACAATCGTGAAAACATGAACGGTCATTTAACATACATTGTATATATGTATAATTTATCGCGTGTAGAAGGTAAAAATATATTAAACAGTCGGTACGAACTATCTACAGTCTATTGACTTCAGGATCGGCAGTGAAACCTCTCGTTTTCTACGTACGATAGTGCTCAGATTCGTTTTTCGTTAGAATTACTCAAGAGACAATCGCAGCGTAGTTGTAAATAGTGATACAAGTTAAAAGACGTAAGTAACTTTAATGCAAGTAATTAAAGCGCGAATGTGACTTATAATATGTAAATTATGTTATGCTAATAACATACTTAAACAGGTCATTCGTGTTACAGATATAATGTATTAGTAAAGTTCTCCCGTGTAATTTTTAACACATCGTCGCGTAATCCCTTTCTTGCGATGGGTAGAATAGTCTGAAGCCAATTGAAGAGTAATTATTTCTGTGTTTACCATTATATCTTCCACTTTTAGTAAACATAGAAATAAATGGTAAAAGAAAAAAGTCTAAAGTTTTCATGTTTGAAAAATGTAATCATCAATTGAATGGCTCAAATAAAACTTAATATGCCATTTTTAAACATATTAAATTTATACAATAAACATTTATTAAATTATTCATATTAAATATATAAAAAATGATTTCAAAAAACAATTTCAATAAAAAAAAAGGAAGTAACCTTCATATTTTTTTGGTACCTCCACTTAGAAAAAAACGTGATCAAAATATGCCCCTCCCCCCTCTTCGTTTCTTTCATTTAAAACATTTTCTTGTATTAATAGTTTCGAAGAATTGATCGTAGACATTTCTTATATATATAGGTATTTTTATATTGAAAAAAAAAGATATACTTTTACAAAATTCCATCCGCTGTGAATTTCTTGTGTAATAATGTAATATATGTAAGAAATTTAAATATTTTTTTACAATATATGAACATAAATATGACAGTATGCAATCCCTCTTTATTATTTATGTACTTTTAAGTGAGATATTAAAATCAACTTCCTCTCCGAATATACAATAATAAGTATTAAGATCATAATTCTTCCTAAAATTACAATTGACTCCAGGTTCTTCTATTCATTCTCGCAAGGCTCGTAAAATCCTGAATGCTCTTGTAAAGTACGAAATGATGGATTCGCTAAGAATTCTTGTCATTTAGTGCTAAAGATGGCTATATTTTATAACTTTAAGTGTTTCACCAAGTGGGAATGTCGAGATTAGAGATCAAATTGCCACATTTAGCGCTAAAACTCGGCGTTACCATTCGTAAATATCGTGTAGAAGGAGGTATCGTTAACTTAAATAGAGGATCATAAACGACATGAATGAGAAGGAAAGAAAGCTTAATGTCGCTGCTATCAGATTTTCTACTATTTTCAATGCACACCTCTTTTGTAATAACGATTGTCTCGCCTCCCTCAGTCTCGAATTGTCGGGATGAACCGACTTGACATGAAAGTAAATAATGGACGGTCATGACGGATGTGCCCACTCTTGCGAGCTTTAAGGGGCAGTATTGTGCGATTATTAATTAATTGCTATCAATATTTTAGAAATCAATATTTCTGATTTTGCGCAACAGTCACAATTATGAAAACCTGATATTCCCGATGAGATCAGTATTTTGGAATTAGAATAACCAACGTCAAATTGGAAGACAGATGGACAATTTTGTGCATTAAAAAAGCTTGCAAGAACTAGCTTGAGTTAATTTTTGAAATAGAGATTTATTTTACAATATGAACTATATAATAGTTACAACCTAACTAGGAAAATAATAGAAATAAAATATTAAAAACATGTAATCTGAATATATATTATTTTTTTCTTTCAAGCTTTAAATCATGATATATTGATTATTCTAGTGCCAAAAGACAATATATTCCATGATATTTATAGTAACAATAACGTCACTGTTGATCGTGAAGTTTGATTGCACACTTAGAAATTTGGTAATATCTATGTATTTCGGCGTCAGTCACAGTCAGAGCGAGGAAAGTTATTCCCCATATTGATATTTTAAAGATCTCTCGCGGATTTTCCAGTTGTTGATATCAGCATAGTGATATCTAAACATAATCGTTATGACGAGAAGCGTACTTGCTGACGTGCACAAAATAACCGAAAAACAATTATCATGGGGTTGTTCTCTCGTCTATTTCTTGGATCATGCGTGTATTTACAGAAAAAATATACTTTCCTCGACGATCGGTGCGTCGATTTGGAGCTCGATCGTTCGATGCGTCGCGATTACGTCGCTGTTTAGCGAGTATGCTAAATAACGCTAAGGCGAGCGGACAAAGATGAAGAATTAGAGCAGGGAAAACGATAAAGATGAGGGGAGGGAAAGGCAGAATAGCGGAGGAGGAACGGTAGAACCATCCTCGAGTTTTTTGAAGAACGCTCGCGTGTGTTGGATTGCGCGGTCATTCTCTCTTTCTCTTTTTCTCCAAGATCGCTCCTTATCGAGCACTCAATTATACATACATATATCCCTAAGATTAGAATTCAATCGCGTAGGAGAGCCCCGCGCGTGTCTCCTTTCTAGGAAGTAACCGCGTGGAAGGGAAAGGCTGTTTACAGCATGAACCTGGTGCACCACTCTCTCGTCCCGCAACGTTCTTATTTTCTCTTTGTTTTTGTCTTTCTCTATTTACACATTTCGTCGTACTTTCGTTCTTGTGCACCAAACAGAGTCCTCGGAGATTGTTCAGGCGCATGATGATGAGGGCCAGGGCCTTCAGCCGCGACACTGTCATTCGTGAGCCATCGCTCGTTCTTTTCGCTCGTCGTTTAGGGAGATGAACAATGACGATGCGAATGAGGTGGACGATTCAGAGGAGGATCCATCATCACGATGCTCTGCGTCGTTCAAAGACGCGTACTCCTCTCCGTGACCGTGATTGGTTGATGGTCCTCGTCGTCGTTCTGAGCGATGGCACGATATTTGCCGCGCGTCGAGCTGGGCCCGAAGATTGGTGAGCCTCAGACAAGATGACCGTCGATGTCGGAGTAACTAGGCGTCGCCGCAAACGTCGACAGCGGATGATTCTGACAGGACGGCGGCGGCGGATGCAAATGCGGATGCGAATGAGGACCTCCATTGTTGGCACCAGTACGAGCGAACGTGGCGGGTGGCGGCGGCACCGATGGCGGTATCGGCGACTTGGTGCCCGCGGTCATCACAGTGACATCGGGCGGTGGCACGGGACGTGGTAGCGTTCTAGTGCGCGTCAGGGTGCCGGTGCTAGCTCCCGTCATGTGTCCACCCATTATATGACCTGTCGAACCCATGGATGAAGGATAGTAAGGTCCGCCGGTTGGATCGATGGCGGGTGGTGCCGGACTTGGATTCCCGTCGTAGCCCATGTAGCCTCGACCGCCATTGTCCATCTCCACGCTGTAGAAGCTCACGTCGTTGGGCGGCGCCGGGCTCGGATTGCCGATGTAACTCGACTTTGACACTATAACATTAGATGACAATTGTTTTTAAGAGGAGACACAAAAAGCTACATAGATGTTAGATACTGCTGGAGAGACAATAATGAAAATTCAGCGGATTCCATATATGCCGTTATGATTTATGACATTGCAATCCGTCAAATTTCGTATCTAGAATTCCAATATTTTTCTTCATATTATCCCTTAGTGCTTTAGGGCACATGATGTATCACTTTATCCCTATTCAATGAACACGGATAGAAGGATATGTCATACAATCATATAATTTACGAAATTACAGCCTACATTTCTTATCATCGAGAATTAAAAACAATATGAATTTTTTTAACTTTTCGATGTCGCACTACAGAAACAACAAGTCCGTTGGCATACCCAACAAATTCGATTGTTTATAACTTTCATAAAAATAAACATATTTTAAAAGTAAATATTTTTTTCAATCAAAACATTATACATTAAAGAATATAACAAACAAATATGTATATTTTATTAATAGAAAAATTATAAGCAATGGGAAAAATTGGAAAAGTTGAAGGAAGAAGCTGGATATGCCATACTGAAAATGACACCGAAGAGTGAATATATTTAAAATTGTAGAAACAAGGAGTATATTAAAATTTACATGTAACGTATAAAAAAATAGCGGATCATACTGTATTTATGTAATTTGTATTTATTGATACTTACACGTACCTGAGAGAGTCCCGCTGGCGGTGGTCCGCTGCGGCGGCGAGTCCATGTTCATGGACGTTTGCATGTGATTGCTGCGACGACCGAGGGTGCCCTGATGAACCTGCATCTCTAAACCGCCTTTCCCGAAATCCTGCATAGTTTGATCTATTAAATACGTGCTAGCTGCGGTTTTGCGCCCCTCATCCTGTTATACAACAAATTGAACGACAAATTGATTTGTGATTTGTGGTCCGATATCCGGTTACATTTCGCAAATAACACAGACGGACATGAAACGGGCTTCGGAAGATAAATCTTTGTTTCAGAAATTTGCTCCAATAAATCATAAAATTTTTCTTATATGAATCAATCAATATACATATTGTTTCTGATATAATAGAATATCTAAAAGAATTATTTTGTTACATACTGTTTCTATCATTAGACTTTAAGTATAAATCTGAAAATAATATAATAAGTAATTTCTATACAATAAATAATTTAATTCCTTGCATTTCTTTGTAATTAATATATCCACGCCATTCTTTGTAATTAATATATTAATACAAGTTTCAACAAGTGTATTTAAGTACTTTTTGTACTTAAGATCCTTTGGAAGTATGAGTAGAGAAGAGCGAGAGAGAGAGTGAATTATTTATATCTTGGTAGTATTAGAATTAGAATATCAATAAACGCTTAAATATACATTCAATTTTCAATCACTAAAATATACATTCAATTTGCATTTATTAACATTTACAATTAACTTCATTTCCATTTCAAATCTTCGTGCTAATTTTACGAAGATAATATTAACAATATTTAAAGTATCAAGTAGTCTAATAATTTAATTTTACTAATCTAATTAATAATATAATTGACTTATAATAAGCTTATAATTAGCGATTTATTAATAACATTTAATGTTGTATTATTAATAATAAATTAATAACATAAAATCTGTAATCTCCTATAATTAGTGACACCTAATCGAAAATTAGTTTTAATACGTTGTATGTTAAGTCTGAATGCATAATTAACAATGAGAAATTTTATTACGAAGCTGGCTCCGATATCCGCTCATTTTGTTTAGCTTGCTATTTTAAACGTTATTTTGCTTGTAGTCCTACAACATAGATTTACGCTAAGAATTGCTCGCACATTTTATGTATTTTTTTCGACAAAGGATAGCGTATCTTGTGAATGCTACAGTATCAAACAGCGTCATACAATTGCCATAGCGTGTCAAATCGACGCGATCGAGATTAATCACGTTCTTCGATATTACGCTTTCCTTCGTCTCGAACGTCTACGGATATGTAATGTACCCGTTAAACACAAACTAACAGTAACGTTATATAAAAAATGCATTCAGAAATATAGGATGTTATCATTTTATTTTTGTTGTTCACCGAATGTTAAACGAATTAAAATGATATATGCATTAAAAAAAATTTCTGGTTAAAAATGAACAAACTAGAACATTCTAATCATATAAATTAAAATTTTTTTTTAAAATCAAAAAATCTTGATTTGTTCGCTTTTAATCAGAATTTCAATTAATGCAACCAGATTCTTTTTTTCGGTATAAATGCAATTGAAGTTTCTGAATGCAGTCCAATGTTACAATTTCCCAGTCAACAATATAAATGTATAATATATATTGTACATAACATACATATTATATATAACAGTTACATTATTGAGTAGGAAATTATAATATTATAATATTAATTTGATGTTACTAATAGTTTGTGTTCAGCGGGATAAGATAATCTATTTATTAAAGGACGCATCGTTTCCACATCGTTTACCCCTTCAAAATTCATCGCGCACTGAATGGATTCCTGCGTTAATTGTAATAGCGAGTATTAATTGAATATATTACACTATTTTTTTTATTAGTTTTTTAAAATAATATTTCACGATTTTCGCGGAACAACATGAAGTTGCCTGCACGCGCTTCGATTCTTTCCTAATATCACGCAACATATAAAGAACGTGCCAAAACGGTGGTTTATTCAGTTTATTGCATGTCGCGATGTTTACTCATCCCGAATGCGTGTGTCGCAAATGCAATAAACGGAAATGCTGAAACGACGAGTAATCATCGTGTTGTATTAACGTGTACACTCGCGCGAGATTAATCGCGTTGTTCAACGTCGCGTTAGTGGCGCGTTTCTCTTCGGTCGAGTTCTCGCCCCGCGTTATTCATTTACGGTCTATTTTATCTATTTGTTTAAAAATGCAGAATTTTCGGTGTTAGTTGTTCATTCGAAGCTTATTGCGCCAATAATTAAACAGATATTTTCATCAATTGTGGCATTTACAAGAAATAGCTTTATTGAAATCTTGTAAAAAATTCTCTAAGAATTCTCGGATTTTTTCCAAGTATTTTTATTTAAAATGCCAGACAAGATTAGACAATTTTTTAAATGCAACTTTGAAATAAATTGGAATGCAAGTAATGCAAATAGATTGAAGAATATTGTAAAAGAAAGGTATTCCAAGAGATTATATCCATCATTTTCTACAATTAAAATTGCCATTGCTTCTTTAATATCTGACAGTATGCATTTAGTAACTTTGTATTCTTTAAATTCTCGCGCGCGATTTGTGGTGACGCGGATCCGTGTGAAGTTGCTGGCGCGCGTTTCGAAACGTTGCCAACGTCACGCGATGCACGATACACATAAATGGCACTGAAGCGTCCATGTCGGCTCGCTGCGTCTCGCGCTATTCGCTCATCCCGATTGCGTCGCAAGTGCAATAAACGTCGGAAATACCGACAAATGGGTGAGCATCCTTTTATATTATACCAACGTATACGATCACGCGAAATTAATCGCGTCATTCGATGTCGCGTTACTTGCGCGCTTATTCTTTTCGGTCGAGTTCTCGTCCCGCGTCATCCATGAGTAGTCCCGCGTCATCCATCTATTTATAAAAAAACGCGGGATTTCGGTGGTAGTTATTCATTCGAGCTCGTCGTGTTAGTAATTGAATATAGATATTTGCATCAATTGTGGCGTTCAGTAACTCAATTGTTTCGATAATATTTCGATCGCGAATTCGCATAAAATTGCCGTGAGTTTAGAGTCCTTCCTTATATATCACGGTGCATGTAATGGCGAAGCGTTCGCGCTATTTGCTCTCGAACGCGTCGCAAGTGCAATAAACGTTGGAAATGCTGAAATCAATAACGGATAAACATCGTATATTATGTCAACGTACACGATCGTGCGAGATTAATCACGTCATTCAATGTCGTCTTAAGGCTCGATTGTAAGACACCAATGTAAAGGCGGGAGCACAGAGTCTTGTATAACGCATAATGTATAATATGCATATGAAAATTAATCGATCAAAGTCTTTCATTTCCTTTTATTTTTTTCGACGAAATAAAAGACTAATTGTTGAATTTCTTCTGCTTTGAGCGTATACGTTATGCATAAGGCATAAAGATTTGTGTTCCGGCCTTTAGATTATTTTAATTTTAATCTCGATTCTATTTATTCTTTATCTTTTTCTAATCGAAGAACATTTGCGCGCGCGGTTCGCAGTGATGATGAAGTCCGCGTGAAGTTGCCGACGAGCGCTTCGAGTTCTTCCTAACTTCGCGGCATGCATATGGCGCCAAAACGTCGACTTCATTACGTCTCATGCTTCATATTCGTCCCGAACGTGTCGCAAGTATATACAACAAACGTTGGAAACGCCGAAATGAACGGGTGAACACTGGACTGTATTACATATTAATTATACGATTGCAATTAACCGTATCGTTCTACAATCTCAATCATTTCTATTTTCAGCATGGAGATGCGTCATGTTATGTCTATCCTTCTAAATCGCGCATCAGATACGATCAGATCGATTAAAGTACTCAATTATCAACCCTAATTAGAGAGAAATATTGATTAAACTTTCTAATAGCTAGCTCGACAATTGTGTTATGTGAATCAGCATATTCACGCTCGTTCCGAATTTCTCGCTCAACGCTCGTCATTACGTCGCGCATAATGAACACCGAAAATCGCGATCGGACGATCGATCGTTGCGTATTGCGTTATTTTTTTCGTCATGAGTGCAATAAACATCGGATATGCTGTACAAAGTGGCGAGAGATCATGTCCCGTTAATTAGTAGTCACGACGATAATTAGCTATTTAGTGCTTCGAATTGACTATTATCCACCTCAGTGACTATTTCGGGCGATGGGAACACCGGATGGAGAAATAGCGGCAATAGTGTAACGATTGGTAAGTAAATTTGTTCGATCGTCGATTAATTAACCTGGCATTATCCCGGAAAAGCGAGTTTACCGCGAATCAGAAAAAATAAGCTATATGCGTTATATTCTCATATTATATTCTCATTCGATCAATAGTAATAAATTTGATATTTCATGCGTGAAAAATTCGTTAATCCTATCTTTAACAGAATATAAAATAATAAAAAATAATAAAAAAAATTTTAACTAAATAAATAATAAATAATAAAATAATGAAAACCAAACAATAACCGAATAGAAACTGAAAATGTAAATTTTATCAGATTTTTAAAAAATTATTTTTTACCGAATTATTTTTGCGTGAAATATAATCTTTCTCTAAATTTATTGGTTTAAAAATTGTAAAGTATCTTCGGATTATTTATTTTCAAAAAAATAATTTTTATACATCGATAGATAAATTTGTTATTATATGTATAAAAAAATATAGTCTTTTCATTTTCATTTACAGATCAATATCATGACATTCAATTCCACGTCATTTCGGTGAGTCATATAAATTAAATTTTTTAATAAAGTTAAAATCAGTATTTTTTTCTCTTCATTGAATTTGAACATCGGTAACAATTGAATTTTAACATTGTGCGCGGTTCATCATATTTTATTACTCTCTCATTACTACTCTTACTTCCATTATACACTGGAGATCTAACACTACTGTGAGAAAGAAAGCAAGTGTTTAATGATTTAAAAAGCCAAGAGTGATTTTATGAAGAATTTATAAAACCGTAAAATCTTATTGGATTAAGATGTTGCGAGCAACTTAGACTGTTGTAATCATAGCGCTATGTTTTGAATTTAAGAGATACGTTAAATTTACCTGAGGGTAGTTACCTTTAGCCAAACTCTGCGATCGAATGATATGAAGTCATTATATGACAAATATAGATGATGACATATTATAACAATATCAGGATTTTATATGAAAATGAAAGTACGTTATGAAAAATAACTGCAATTTAAGAAAAAAAAACAGTAGTTTAACTTCAAATTATTAAAGTTAACTTCGTATTCAGGTTCCTACAGATTACTGGGCTCGTAAGTAAGACCTCGCGTAGCTTTCAAATAATCGATAACTGAAATAATATGCTAAAATAGTGCGATACATATTATATAAATGGTTGAAAAATAAAATTAAAATTGGCAGCAAGGGGAAATAACAGTATCGTTATTCTGTTCATTCTATTGCTTATCACAACATCTTAGAAGATAAAACGGAACTGTGAAAAAACATAGAAATCAAATGATAAAAAGGAGCGAGAGCGAGAGTAGCGAAACTAATAGGGGGAGCGGAACAGAAAAAGTGTTGCTAGAACTCAAACCTACCCTCCGGAATTACTTGTTACTAAGAACATACTGACTGATGGCACTGACCACGTAATCATTAGCGTCGAAGTTGACGTCGCTCTTCTCGTCTGACATCGAACTTAATTCGCCAGTCATGGTGTCGCCATTGACGGTGGATGGTGCATACATATCCGCGGTCTGTGACTTATTAATGCCTATTCAAAAATAACATACGTTAAACATGTGATTAGCAAAGCGAAATGCGCATGGTAAGGCTACACAGCCGCGTACAGAAGATTAATTTAATTGAACTCTCTTTAATTAAAATCTTATGAAGTAAAATCTCACTCGAAAAAACTGAAAATTTAGCCTGTTTTAAAAGAAGAATGAAAATACGACCACTCTTGTTCAAAAGAGGCAGATTTTTCACTCTCTTTTTAGAATGAAATTTATTCTTTTGAAATGAGATTCACTCTAAAAGAGTGAAATCTTAATCCCTTTTTTGGAATGTAATCCCAGGGAGAACCTCACTCCAAAAAAGGGATTGAGATTTCACTCCTTAGCTTCGGAGTGAATCTCATTTCAAAAGAGTAAATCTCACTTTAAAAAGAATGAACATCTGCTCTCTCTTGAACAAGATATTTTCACTCTTTTTTCAGAACAAGCTAAATTTTCAGTCTCTTCAAATGATATTTCACGAGATTTTGAGAGAAACAATATATTTTATTTTTTTAACAAATAAATCGCGAATATTTTTGACAACATATGTGAACAAGAAAAGATACATAATGGTAATGTTAACTAAGTTATAATCATGAATTCATTAATTTTAATTTTATCAATCTATATCATAGTTACATATTTATTAATATAATTAATTAGTTTTATTGACATAATTAAAGTTAGACAATTCCTTAAACATTTTAATTAGATTAAATGTATGGTATTGTATATAATTTTCATTTTACTTTAAAGTCTTTTGCAAAATTGGTTAGGAAAGTAAACTCATCTTCTGCCATGGCTGTAACTGAACATTGGGCTAAATCTTATAATTTGAAGCGCATACGCTAAGTATTGTTGGTCACAAACTTACGAGTTTTATTTCGTTTTCGTATTATGTACCACGACATGATGAAGACATTAACGATAAAAATGATGACGGAAGTCGCTGCTAACGTATAGATATAATTCATCGGAAAGTCACCCTTTTCGGAGAGGACATCCGGCAGGTTTTCCTCGTTATTCGGGCCTAGAGAAATAAAGGAGAGAAAAAACACATGATAGATATTATATTTACCGGTACGTTGGACCTTCTTTTTCGATTTTATTGTAGCAAAGACTATGGTTGCGGCAATGAGTAGGCAAGCAGAGGCGGAAACAGTGATGATAATGACGATGATGTAGGAGGAACTATTCTCGCTTGATGTCAACTCGGTTGGTGGCGCCTCGCCTGTAACCCAAGCCAATGCCCCATCACCGGTTTATGTTATTCATGCAAATATCTACTGTTAGTTACACGTTCAACTTCGAAATCCTCAGCTATTGCGAATGCTGTAACGCCATTTATTGGATTTTACAACCATTGAATTTAACTAGATAAATCAAATAGCAACTAAATACTTGCTTAGCTTATATCCCCATAAAAAGCAAGCAAGTAACTTGTCTTTCTATATTATAAAATAATCATAATAATGCGCGGTAGTTACATACAGTTCAATTTCCAAATTTCAATTGTAATTTCCTTATCAAGCTTACAATTTATCTAACTTGAATTAGAAGCGTTTGAAAAAATACAATTTCGAAAAAATTTCAAGGCTAAGCGTCACCGTACTGATACCATTGGTATGAAACATGCTGAAAATCACTGCGTTATACGTATGATGTTGTATATGCTATGCTACGTAATGTCCAATGTACTTTATTACAACTAACGATATAATGCCATGCGAACATTCATGAGACGCACTAAATATACGTAACATAATATACGATCAACCCAATTACTGAGTACAATTAATTATGTGGATGCGAGGCAATCTCGTTTAATTATGTCTCGATGATCTGCATAATGATTTAGCAAGCTGTTATTTTTTATCATGTAGTGTGAATAACTTAGTACTATCTAGTACAGATATTTCGCTTATGAGAAAAAACTATAATCTTCATGAGAATGATCTTTATGATTATGATTTTTGTTAATTACGTCGTACTATAATGGAAAGCTGTTTTTGCTATGTTTTTCAAGCGATCTACGGTGTTTATCTACAACTTACGAAGCGTCTGGACTTTGACGAGATCTGGTAAGAAACCGCTGTCTCCCTTTTCGTTGATGGCCTTTACGCTAAATACGTAATAAGTCCCTAGCGACAGGCCGGATATAGTAGCTTTGTATTCGCCGGGCACGACGTCCATATAATGATAGCGATCGTCATAGTCCAACGCTTGTCGCCATCGTACTTGATGAGACGTCGGCAAACCTCCATCGAAACCGCGTTTCCAAATTAACGTGACTGAATCGTGCGTATAGTTGTATACTTCCAAGTCACTAGGCTTGTCCGGCGGTGAAGTAACGTCCAAAAGTATATTTTCTGTGGAGTGTCCCATTTTATTTTGGGCAAGACATTCATATTTTCCGTAATCCTGCGATCTCACTTTGTAGATGGTCAACGTTGTTTCCGAATAGAGTTCTGACAGCTAGGAAATGTAGAGACGAATTATTACTTTATTATTAAGGATGCAAATATTATTAAGACATCAAAATCAAAAAGATATTTCGAATGCGTAACTGTCTTCCGAGTATATAGTTCTTGTAATAATACAGTTATCGTTTCTCTCGGCAAAATTTTAATTGGGTGTTGTGACCTCTTTACAACTTTCGAACTTGCAACGGTAAATATATCCTTAACTATGTCCGACATGGAAATTCTATCAAAGCGAAATTCGTTCGAAGTTAAACGAAGAACAAGATTTACGTGATACAATACTATGGCCTAGGTGCTCTAAAGGAGATATACTGGTAAAGGAAGTCGTTATTTAAGAGATAAGTACATCTTATAAAGCGACTTACATCGCTGTGAGTGATACTATATTTATCCTCGGTTGCATTCGGCAATAAAGTTTTCCCATTGAAGATCCAAGTGAAATGCGGCAATGGAGATCCTCGCGCTTTACAGAACAATTGGACGTTTATTCCTTTGTTCGCCGCTGCCTTTCGCGTCAGCGGGGTGTTCGTCATTTCTGGTTTAACTGCGCATAAAAGTACCAGTAAATTCTTTATTACGCACTTTCCGATATATGAATTGCGCATACGAATATATTTCGAGAAGTTTTGCATATATTCCACGTGTATATCTATAACTGCTTTTTTTATTACGATATGATTAAATGATATTTTTGCAACAATTATAGAGCCAGCGACTTATTATTATTAATTATTATTGACTATTATTGACTATTATTGATATTATATTGGCTGAAGCACAATTATTGTAATAATAACATTGTAAATTTAATTATTAATATCTATAATTAGGGTACTTTTAACTAAACTAATATAATTGTTTATTGTATAAATACTAAGCTTAAATAAATATTAGTAGTCATTATTATTAGTTTCATATAGAAATTTTTCAATTTTTGTTTCAAAATTTTTGTTGCTAAATTCATTGCTCGTGTTTACTCTTTTTCTAAAAATATAGTAATAGTTAAAACCATTACTAAATGATGTATTACAATTGAATTCACATGATACAGCAATTAAATTGTCGTATGATACAATATTTAAATTACTAAATTGTTATTAAACTGAATCTATCCAATTTTTATCGTCCATTCACGCTTAGAATTTCTCACGTAGAATTCGACAGTATTTATCATTGTAAATAATTAAAGTAAAATCCTTTACGTACAATTAGTAATAAATAGAATAGGATCCGATGTTATGTTGCCAATGCCATTGTTGACCTTGCATCGATACTCGCCAACATCTTCTTGGCTGGGATTTTCTATGTGAAGATACGACGTCCGATTAATGAATGATGTCGAGTAACGTCCCGGCAGCTCAGGATTCGATCCTATTTTCTGCCATGTGACATACTCGTCGCCGATCGGACTGCCGTCGACTTCACAAAACAGCTTTGCTTCGATACCCGGTGGGTAAACTATCCCCGACGAGGAAGTACGCTTGATTTTAGCTGGATCTGGAGGATATAGTGAATAAAATGAGTTATAATTTGCATATTAGCGAGAACAATTTTAGACACATACATTAAAAGACTTTTTAAAATCACTTGATGTCTAAGAAATCACTGTAGAAGGAAGAGAAAGAGAAAAAAAATATTAAAGAAGATTAAAATAATTATAAGAAATTCGACAAAAAAATTAGAGATAGGAAATTGTATAAATAATTAAAATAAAATAATTTATATATATATATATATATATATATATATATATTATATCATCATCATCATATCATATTATAATAAATAAAATAGGATTCGATATTATACATATTAGCGAGAATAATATATTAAAAAGATTTTTTAGAATGATTTTTTAGAACTTGATATCTGAAAAAATAATTATTAAAGGAAGAAAGAGAAAAAGATATTGTAGAGAAGATTAAAGAAAGATTAAAATAATTACATAAAATTCAACAAAAACTTAGAGATAAAAAATCGCGTGAGAGACAGACTCTTCAATTATATACAAATAGATATTAAAGTCAATACAATTTTTTAAGATATCAAATACTGCTAATTTCTTTTAGCATGAAATTAATCGTGATGATATTGTATTATAATAAAATTTATTTGCAAACTGATGCATTGATATTGTTCACTTACACTGCACGGTCAAATTTAGCTGGTAAAAGGTGGTTCCTTCCTTGTTCAGTGCTTCGCATATGTATGTACCGGCGTCATGACGATCCAATCTCGTGATATTTAGCGTAGAACCGTGTGCTGTTATTCTCTTACCGTTATTACCCAACGGTAGACCATCCCTTGTCCACGTGTATTCCGTCGTGTTCGGATTGCCCCTTGCCGATACGGAAATTACAAAAGGCTCTCCTTCCAGACCGGTTAATTCATAAGGGTCCAACGGTGAGAATATCGGCTTGTCTGAGGAACAAAAAAACAAGTTCATTATAATATTTTATTTTCATAATTAAGCAAGATAGTAAAAAGACGAATATACATTTGATATAATTTTCAAATAAGCACATATAATATTGCAAAAAGACATGTAAATAAATCTTTTTAAAATTTACTATTCAAAATTACTATTTAATAAAACTGTATAGCTTCATTTTTTTTTGTTTATACAAAGCTTTGAATGTTAGTTATATAATTTTACTTTTTCCATTTTCTGGATATAATCATGCAATTAAAAAATTTAAACAATCCATATATTGTTATTCGAACAGCGAGATTATAATTTTAAAAAGGATGGAAAGGCTGTTAAATTTACATATCTATTTATTACCTATATACTATATATATTTAATATTTTTTAATATTTTTTAATATTTTTTAATATGTGCATATCAGTGTATTTTTAATATGTTTTTATAACAAACTTATAAAAATAAATAGCAGATTAATTGTTCTCCCTTCACAATCTCTATGCATTCTTTTCAACTCATTTATACTTCGATTGATTGTTATTTTACGCCGTTGTTATTGTACAGACGAGGTATCATGAATAAAATGCAAATAAATTTATACCAGAGCGGAATCCAATATATTCAGGGAGAAAGGGAAATACTACCGTGCATTCGCGCTCTGGGGAGATTTCCGGGTTGAATGCACTCGCGCTACTCGTATAGTCGGGCACGATCGTCGTGCATGAATGCTGATCTTCGCAGGTGTACAGATTATGTCGTTAAGAGCGATCTACTTAGAGTCTACACTCACATAGCACATCCAGTGTTGTAGCGTCGTGGCTAGATCTCCCCAATTCGGCATTCTTGGCCTCGCAGGTGTACACTTCGCCGTTCATGTCCTCGGTTAAATCTAGTGTGAGCTCGACGGACGAGAGGTAGCCGCCGTGTAATCCGGGCTTGGTACTGTTTCTAGTGCCGGGTACCGGTATCCCATTCTTCCACCACGACATTTCGGCGGCGGGATTGCTGCTGCTCGATTCGCAGATTAGGCGTCCCTCCTGGCCGGCGTGAAAATCCTGGGGCTCGCGGTTAATCTTCACCCTCTCGGGCGGAACTGAAGAGGGTGAAAAGTCAACAGTTTAAAATATCATTGCGCCGAGATTCTCGATTCGCGACGTGAAGAAAAAGAGAGTAATTATAACGTCGTTCAATCACTTCTATGTGGTAGCTTTTCTTACTGGAGAAACTTAACGTCTCTCACTCGATCTAAGTGACCCCACGATAAAAACACACAAAAGGGTTCTGATAATGAATATACGGGATGAGTCATATCTTACAATAGACTTTTAGCACGAGAACTTTGAGCAGGGGGATTTCGGTGGCGGAATTCGTCGCCTCGCATCGCACGTGGGCATTGTTGTCGGACGCGTTGACGAGTATCGCCAGCTCGCTCGAGACAGCATGATTTCGCTGTCTCACTGTGCCGAGTACCTGCATTATAAAACAATGTTAACGTAACTATCTGTATCCGTAGTGGCGGATCTCAAAGTTGATTTAGAGATCAAGATGCTTGCAAAAATTAGAAAATTTCAAAAGTACAAAAAAAATCTAAAATATAAATTATAAGATTTTTTAGATCAAATTTAAAATGAATAATTCTTATAATTATCGATATATATATTTCATTGTTTTTTTCCGAAATTCTTTTCTTTCTGAAAATTTGAGAAAATCGCAAGAAGAATTAATGTCATTATTTTGTATAATTATAAAAATTAAAACTTTAAAAAGCGAGAGATTTTAAGATTTCTGTTCAATACACTACAAGGAATTTAAAATAATGAGGAGTTTTAATCTCTAGATGCAAGATTGTTTCCAAATTTAATTAAACGTCAGTCGTAAGAAAAACAAACGCATTTGGAATTGGATAATCCATTAAATTAATAGATTGATTACTTCCGTCATTATCATGTCTTTAATAATTGATAAATATTTGAAACGGAGAAACGAGGAAAGAATTTTGCATTTACAGTTTCAGTTTTTTGAGTTTATGTGATAATCCGCCACTACTAGATTTACGACGATCCTTTGTACAAGTTCACGTACCTTGCGGTCGTTTTTGTACCATGTTAACGTGGCCAATGGATTACCCGCCGTAGCGGTGCACATGAGCTTCAATACTGTTCCAGCAACTATCGTTGTGCCCTCTTCATATCCGGTGACGGTTAATTTAGAAGGTGGATCTACAAAATAAGTTCAATCATAACCGGTTAATTACTCTTTTTGAATATCCACGCATTATGCATCTCTGACATTTGCTACATTGAGAAAAACGTCTCTGGTTAAAAATGGACGAATCAAAAGATTTTGATTGTATTCAGAATTTCTTATCTCAACCAGAATTCTAGTAGATTTAACCAGAAAATTCTGATTCATTCTTTTTCAATCAGAATTCCAATTAATCCAATCAGACATTTTTCTCATTATATACATATATACTCATGCATGATTTAAAAATATTTTTATCGAAAGTCAAAATGCGAATGTGAGTGAAAAAAGAATTTATACAATATAAAATTTTTTTACACCAGGAATGAATGTACAATAAAAAAGCATCCAAATTTTTCCTTCATTTTTGTTACGCTATAATATGCGTTTATCGTTCGTCTTTGCTTTGTTTATCGTCTTCATCTCCCTGTTCACTGAACATTCGGTAAAAGGTTTATGACAAGGATTATTTTATTGTAAGGATTATTTGTTGAATTCAGTTACGCTATTGAACACGAGTGGCATTCGTTATAGTCTCGGATTGCCGAATGCGGTATTGATTGGAGGCCACTAATTGTTTAGTATATTCAGACAGCGAATAATTTTAATGCATGTAATTACAAACTGAAAACGCAGTTGATTATACAAGGATTATTTATTTATGGCGGAAATTAATGTCGGTCGATTACGGTTGTATTATTGCGAGAGTGTATCATACGCAACATGACGTAATGTCGAATATGTTAAATGAATTCTGACCATCTGATTTACGAAATAGTGTACGTTTTGGGACTCTGGATAACAATGGCCAATTAATTTGTCATCGCGTGCCATGAAGATGTCAACGGGAACAACAACAATAATTGTTACCCAATTTTCTAAACATGTGTTACAAATTGATCATTAAAAAGATTTTTCGACAGCTTGAGAAGAGTACTTGCACGCGTTATAATGTTTCATTTTAGAAATGATCATTTTAATTTATCTTGAACACAGTTTTGCTTATTTTATTATACGCATTGGAATTATATATTATCTGACAAAGAGTATTTTTAATCAGAAGTTAAAAGAAGAAATAAATCTTCATATGAATGTTATTTTATATTATATTAATTATGTTGTTTACGTTTTAATTAAAAATATATTAAATATCGGTTTCCCTCTTTAACGAGAATACATCCATGAAGAGGATTAATTGCATAAATGAAGCGAAGAGATAAATAATGAACTGAATTTCATTTTTCGTTTTAATTATGTTAATCCTACCTTACTTTTATCTTAACGAGGATTTATCTGACGCGCGGCCACGTCAGATAAAAAATTTAATATCGACAATTGGCAATTGAAAGGTCCTTCCGTAAAATATCTCATACAGTAGTTTCGGTGTATCCAGTACGAGTCTTTGACGCGGAACGGAAATTAGATTTTCGCCGCGGGCGAGAAGAGCGGTGTCTCGTTACAACTGCAATGTGTCCGCGTGATGCGCTTGTACCGAATGCCTGGCGAAATTGTATGATAGAGAAGAGGAATGCTCACATATCACGTTGATGGTGTGCGTGCCGACCACATTCTCCGTGAGCTTGGCGTTGGAAGCGTGGCAAATGACGACGATACTGCGGCTCTTGCGATTAATGCTGAACGTCACGTTCGAGCTGGTGATCCAGCCACCGTTCGGTGCCAGCTCCGTCTTCGAGGCGTTGCTCTCGAAATTATGCCCGTCCACCGTCCACTTTATATCCGCGGGCGGATTCGAGTTCTCCGTCGTGCAAGTAATGAGCACCTGGTCGTCCGCCTTCGCCTCGGTCGGACCGGTGATGGTTACTCCGGCAGGCACGACTGTAGAATCATAAAAGTAAGCGCGTGAAAAAATTCGAATTGGTTGATCTGAATCGGATGGATTCTTCATAAAAACTCATGATGGAAATGGTAAAAAAAAAAAGGAAAGATACATTAGAAAAATGTCTGGTTGGATTAATTGGAATTTAATTATTAATTGGATTTTCTGGTTGAAAATAAACGAATCAAAACTTTCTGGTTAAAACTAATACTATTCTAGTTGAGACAACTGGAATTGATACAATCAGAATCTTCTGATTCTTCTATTTTTCAACAGACATTTTTCTCAATGTAGATATAAATACTTCATTAATTTGGAGCAAAAGCAGATCCAGAATAAAGTGAATATATGCTCTCTAAATTCTTTGAAATTTCAACTAAAGAATTTAGATAGCATGTAAAAGAAACAAAAACGAAAAATACCAAAAGAAAAATAACGAAAGACTTAAATTATTAACTCTTCGAAGTTACACTGTGGGAACGATACACTTGAGTATAGCATACCCAACTTAATTCGATTTTCATAAAAACTTTCATAAAAATGAACACTTTGTAAAGATTCTTGGCTGAGATAATACTTTTTTTACAGATTTTTAAGATGCATATACATTGTAAAGAATTTTTTTTCAATCAGAACGTTAGATATTAAGGAACACAACGATATCAAGCAAATATATCTTTAATAAAAAAGTTATAATCAATAGAAAAAGAATTAGAAAAGCATTGAAAAAAGAAAGCCGGATATGCCACCTAGAATAGCATCAAGATTTAGATTTGAATTTTGTATTCTTGATATCCCGCTAAGCAAATTTCCGGGAATCAAAGTCACCAATATTTGAAAAATTAATATCGTTTGCTGCCGTCAATTTTCATTTTTCATGGCCGTAAAAAAAATGAAATATAAAGTTTACCAACAGGCTGTCAATATCTGTAACAGTACTGTCGACAACCGTTTACTCTTAATCGTAAATGTACGATAAGCCAGAGCCGTGGTATTTTCTAGCTTTATCTCATATATCACGCGAACATAAAGTTAGCAAAATTTCAATTTGGGTAACGCGAACGTAGCCTCAGTGAAAATAGAGAAGCGGAATTATTTATGTAGCTGTTCCGTCGGCAAGAGATCGTCCATACGCTGTGCAACCTTAGTGCAATACTATGCTTTGCGGCAAAATAATGGTGAGTGCCACAGACAGGTACCAGGCAACGTTAATATTCTAACACCTTAAATACGTCTCAAGTATTATTCGCGAAAAAATACGCATTCTATAAGAAATTCAAGAACAGAAAAGAGCAATAAAAAAATAATCCATATTTTTCCATTCTTTTTATACCGCTTTTTGAAATTAGCATCTGAGATTAATTTTATATCAGTTAAATCATTCTCGAAAATTATTAATTCATTAAGCTATATAAATAAAATTATCGAACATAATTATGAATAAATTAAATTAAGATATTTTGCGTTATTCATCATATTAATACAAAAAGGATCATAACATACAATTACATAGGGATTAGTATATATGCATTTATTATTAAATGTATTAAATGTATTAAAAATTAAAAGTCCATTAGTCCGATCTTAATATAAGAGATGATAATAACATGCAATTATATGAAGGATGGGTGTAACGTACAGGGAATGAATGCAGGGACAGAGGGCATTCTCAGAGCATTTCTCGAAATGCAATTTGCAACGTTTTACCGCTACCTAACTGCGTGCAATTATCGTAGGCTCGCATACTTACACAGTACGGTGAGATCGACGTGTATTTTCATGGGTTGCACACTCATGATGTTAGAGACCTCGCATCTGTAGCGAGCCTTGTCGTCCTCCGCTCGGGCGATGAACGAATACACGTTCTCACTGACGCCTGGTCCTCTGCGATGGGCTGCCGTGACCTTCTCGTCGTTTCTGTACCAGACAATTTCCGCCTGCGGATTTCCGCCGCGTGATCGACAGGCGAGCTCCACATTTTGACCGCGTTGCACAGTTTCACCTTCGGTATAGCCCTCTATGTACGGTGGACCAGGTGGATCTGCAAAACAGACACCGCCATTGCGCTTATATAGAGGCGTATCGTGCTAACGAAACTTATTTGAAAACATAATATCTGGATAATTGGGATCGAAAGTCATTTTCAGCTTAAAGTGACAATGTGTATGTAAGATTTGAGAAGAGCTCTATATATACTTCTGTCCGTATCGCGCATTTAAATTCTATATATATATTTGGCGAATTGCGATTCATTCCGAGGATTACATTGCGTAATAAATTCAACCCAACTTGTTACATGAATTTCAGCAATTTGGTGAAACGCTAAATAATTTTACTATTACCGCGATACACATTATAGCATATTATCTAAATTGTCAAAGTTAACCTCTTATTATTCTATTTTATAATAGAAAGCATTTATTCGCATACAAATAGAATTCGCGTCATTTTCCTGCACAAATAAAGCATTGTAAAATTAAGGATGTATTACACGATTTTTTTAACGAAATGAAAAAATTATAGATTTTTTTATATTGTATTTATATAAAAGTAATGTAAAAAATTTGGCGATGATTTAGAATCTGGATTTAAAAATTAAATTAATAAAAAAGGTAAACATGTTCAAAAAATAATTAAAATAAAATGAGAAAATTGTCATTTAAACTATAAAATTACATTGTTAAGTATAAATATTGACCTTATTGAATTGTTTTATGCGTATATAACATTCATTTATATATGGAAAATATAAATTGCCAATCCTATTTTTTGCAGACAGATTATACATCTAATACATCCTTAAAGACAGCAGAATTTGAAATTAAAGTCGACTCGATAATGTTTATACGAATTCTAATTTCGTATAACGCATGTTTTTCACGACAATATATTAAGATAACGCGTCATGACATAAATGATGACGCGGATGCATGTTTTTGTAGCAAATATAATACGTTATCGTACTTACAGAAAACGGAAAGTGTAATGGTAGCCCGCATAGGCCTATCTATGGGAATTGCCGGGTGGCTGGCCTCGCAGGTGTAATCCATCCCATTATCATCCGCCGTAGGCATGATGGTAATTGAACCATGAGTGTCGTATTTGAGCAATTCCTTCGTCTCCCCAGGCTTCTCTTTGTCTGAAACATTGTCCACGCAAATCGCGAAATAAATATCACCTGTCACCTGCTTCTACTTTATAGCGAAATTAAAATTACTTTCCTTTGACTAGATATTATTTTTTTGTTTCACACGTTACTTGATGAAGATTTCAAGAATATAGAGTAGCAAGTTGCCGTAAATTCCAGCTGTCATTTACTGTTATTTAATAGCAGCAATTAACCACTTTTCTTTAATGTTTTATTATTGTTTGCTTTTTGTTTGCTTTTGTTGCTAATTTAACAATTTC
>Ga0157364_1000470_pt1 | contig 27554 bp, 5 predicted proteins | sample AttsexASBM2_FD_111476 | JGI IMG/M metagenome (GOLD analysis project Ga0157364, IMG submission 111476) | Fungus gardens microbial communities from leaf cutter ant in Ribeirão Preto, State of São Paulo, Brazil - Atta sexdens ASBM2 | ecosystem: Host-associated > Fungi > Mycelium > Unclassified ... | reverse complement strand
TTCTATCTACTTAATTTATTACACGTGATTCTATCAACATTGTAGCTATCTAGTTTTCAAAATAAAATTCATTCCATCTAAATCTGTCAAATTTTTTGTCTTTCGTGACGTCGAATAGTTAGTCAGTTGTTACCTATCCGCGTACTTGTTAATCTCACAGCTATAGGAAGAATGTGCGAAATGAAAGAATGTTGACTAACTTCTAATGCTTTTCTAATACCTCGCAATGTTGTCTTCGGTAAACCAGATGTGAATTGTAAGTCAACGTCGCCCATCGCGCAACAGCTGTTGGCGTACCGCCGTTTCCACAGGACACTCGATATATTTCATGGACGACACGAATTAGGAAACGGCGCACTAACGTGACCATCAATTACTATTAACATTACGTATTTTTGGAAAGTCACATATGGTCGACAGAGGGTGACATCATCTTTTTTTCCTAACTTGCCCATCGCTATATTCTAATACATTTATACGTAAAGCAGATACGCTACGCATTACGCTAAGTATCGTTACATTATTAGTCATAATACCCGTATCGTATTGCGATAATACTCTTCGATATACATATGCATCGGACACCAGTAGCACAATAAAGTCAGTATGTAATTACATACAGATGTCAAATAAATATGCTTTTATGCGCGTATTTATTTGAAATATAATAAATGCTAAATAATTAAATAAGTATTTTATTATCAATAGCTTCCTTGTTATTAATGGCGCATCGTATGCTTACATTACTTATAGATACAAGAATATTAGTATGCTAATAACTTAAATATTAATATTTTAAAAAATCATCTCTCTTTCTCTGTCTTTCTTTTTCTTCATTTTGTTTCTTCTTAATTATTTATATGTAAAACTTTATAAAATTATTAAAATAGAATAGAATTTATTCTCTTCAGCATTAAAATTCATAAAATTATTTAACATTAAAATTATTTAATATTAAAAATTCATAATTCATTATCTAATTTAATTATTTTAATGCTTTACAATTTTAGAATGCACTTTTGTTTATACGTTAAGTATTTATTTACACCGGAACAATTTCTATTTCTTTGAACGAGGGACAGTGGACGATAAGAGGGAGGGTGATACGAGCGTTAGAGGCGGAGAGGAGAAGATTCAAATGTCACCCTGGCCAAGTTCACGACAATTATCGTCCCTCGCTCACGTGCCTCCGCGATAAATCTCTTCGGAAGTTGGCGCTTCCGTACTGAAGGCGGAAACGTTGTGTCGACGTACTGTCAAAATACGAAGGCAGCCCCGCCACGTGCAACCCCCGACCTTCGCGCCCTTTCCTGCATTCATAACTGCACTCCATAGGCAGACCCCGTTGTGTGCCTTTGTATACACGCATATAACCCACGTCACATACGCACGCATTATTGCAAGAAACGCGTGCCATACGAATATTACACGGAGAACAATAACACGTATAGATGGATCGCTCTAGTAAAGATACATTGTTTCTGTTTTGTCGCAGTTTTCAGTTTATGGAGAACATTTCCAGCTAACAATTAAACTAATGGCATGATGACGTGATTATTATTCTTGCGAATAATCGATCTTTTCTTAAAAATATTAATATTTTTGCCGAATAATTTTTGCCGAAATTTCTTCGACAATTTATGACATTTAGGAACCGAACTCGATCTTCTCGATTTTCTCAATTTTCTCTCCGGCAGCGATGCGTGAATATTGCAACTCAATAAGTTCTATTTTCATCTTCGATTAGTTTGGCATGGATTTTCTCGCAGAAAACATACAGAATAACATCTGCAACTAACGTTACTCCCGGTTACTTCTTTTAATCCAGCGTAAATTAAGCAACGTAGCTCATCGGGGAACCTTTACCTTAATTACCTTTTCGATCTACGTATGAACGAATGAACCTATCGATCCGATCTGAAACATGTTCGATACTGCGTTTCGCACTTTAATGGTAGCAAAAAACGATCTCGTAGCACAAAAAAAAAGAGAAAAATATACTCGGATGGGTATATATACGTTCAGCCGCCGGAGCGGCGTAAATTCAATCCCGGAAAATTTCACGCTGCTAACTACGACAAAATGATCCAACAGTGACATCTGTGTCAATAAGGCGAATCCTCCCGGGGATTGTTGCAAGGCCGGAGAATTCGAGGGTCCGCGAACGCGATTATCCTCATTCAATCATCGATTTTATTTGGTTAATAAAACGATTATCCCGCTTCCCGTACTCTACGAGTCTATCTCTCGCTGAAACCGTTGCATGGCGTACCCTCCGGGAGCGTTCGACCAAAAATGTAATTTACATCCCTTTATGTCGCGAGATTGAAATATTTGCGAATTAATCCGCGCGACAGGATTATCGCCGGCCATTATACGCGACCCTGCTCTTTGTCTCTCCAGTTGACGCTCACCATATCTTTATCTCTATCCCTCTCTCTCTCTCTCTCTCTCTCTCTTTCCCTTCTATTTCCTTCGCTCTTCATCGCCTTTTTTCTCTTTCGCTTCTTCCGCGAATCTTCCAGTGTTCCAGTGCCCATCCGCCTTTCTCTTCTTCTCAACCTGCCGCCCGAGGCAGATTTCTCATCCTAATGATTCCCTTTTATTCAATTCAAAAATATCAGTGCTACCCCATTTTACGGAAGATTGGATTCAATTATGACTGTCAAGAGCGGATAGACCCTTTTACCATCGCCCTTGCTTCTTCTTGGTCCCTTACATCGATGACATAACCAACATGTGGAGTACACCTAAATGATAATTACTCTAGAATTTTGCAGTATATGTATTTAGAAATTATTACGGCGCGCAAATCCAAAACAAAATATTGAGTTGTTGAAGATATTTTTTTCCGCCATAATCCGTTTTATTTTCTGATCAACGTTATCTGAGAAAATATAATAAATATATTTATCCACTATGCAAGTTTAATTCACGCATCAATTTAATCCAGTGATTAAAATTAAATCCATACGCGGTGAGATAGTTAAACGATCGCGAACCGGAACTGTCAAGAGGAGTGGAAGGATGGAAGAGTGGCGGAGTCCGAAAGAGGGATGACGATGACGATATAACTCCGACCAAGGGTTGCTCAAGAAGAGCCGAGACATAATGTCGAGCCCCGGGCTGTTAAACCGGCATACAATAATCTGCGCAGCGCCAATCCCGACGGCAGCATTCAATTAATTCTCCGGCAAAATTTGTCGCTCGTATTAAATCTAGCTGGATTAAAGGCAATCTCGCTTCCACCTTCTCTTCTTCGTCCCTTATCCCCATTTTAGTCTGTTTCCTTCGTCCAGAATCTCTCCATCTTTCACCAGTCGATTCCGTCTTACAGAATCTCTACTCGCTCATACTTCTATCCATCATCCAGTTCTATCTTCCAAAGAGTTTACGATATCTTTGAAGGTCTTGCGTAGCCAAGACAGATTGTAGTTTCAATTAAGAAACCGGCGTCATTGTATAGCTTTGTCCTTTTCGGACTGTTGGCAAATACAGTAATAATGAAAATTGCTGCAAATATTACGTAATGCAAAAATCGAACTAATAGTTTGTCTGCGCTGTTAAATTTATAATGTCAAATTATACTCAATTTCGTCACTACTTTTACTCAATATGTCATTAAATTAACTAAAACAATACAGTTAAACAATTTAACTGAAAAAAAATCTGTTAAATTTGATTCAAATTTAATTTATTAGTCAAAGTGCATGTTAATATGGACTTGTTTAAAACTAATAAATAACTGGCTTGATTTACATTTTGATACATATACGGAAGTTAGAAATATTATTTAATTTAAGGGATTATCCTTTGATATTTAAGAACATTATGTTATTCAATATTAGAGTATAAATTTTAGAAATTTATTCTAGCTTTCTTATCTAAAAGGAAATAATTTTTGTAATCGCCCTTTTTTATAACATCAATTTTTGTACATGTATAAAATATGCATTTTATATTTGCCACAATTAAAAATTCAGATCACAAACGGTTGACAAAATTTTATTTTATAGCAAAAGTCTGAAGAATTAATGATTTTATCTTGTCGCACAAATTCTAATGAACACAAAATTTATACATACTGAAATTTTGTAAAGAGACGAACTGACATGTTCACTTATGGCGCGAGGTGCGTTTAGTCAGCGATACGGGTGAGTGTAAATAAGGTAACCCGTGGTCGAGGGGTTCATTACTCCGCGCTGAACACGTCAGGGTCGCGACCCTGGGTTACTGGGGATCGACTAGTGGCACAAAGTTATAGACAAGGCGTAAGGGTGAGAGAGATTTCGATGCTAGCGGAAGATAGTTTATATAATTCAACGCGAAGTATTATAAATAATTATCAATAATAATTTAAAAAGAATACACTAATAATTTAAGAATACGCTAATAATTTTTCAATCATTTTTGTATGTATACTATAAACTTTTAATGAAGATTTGAGTGATTTATTAGAATATTTATAATCGATGAAGTGTAACGCATTGAAACTCGTACTGTAACGCAAATTTATTAGTTTTAATAAAATCAAACGAGTCATGCGAATATTCTTAGAGATGGACGGAGAATTCAGGGGGAACGCACAGTCCATTAGCGAGATTGCTTGTACCGTATCCTCGTAGATGGTGCACGAATAATATCTTATGCCGGAGATTCCTGAAGAATGGATTTCATTTGGGGAAGAAATTAAATTTTAATTTATACGATAGGAGAGAGAGCACTTCTCGTTATTTTATCACTTTTTGCCATCTGATGTGTATAAATAGAGTACTCGATGTAATTAAGTAGAGTCCAATCCGATATAATTAATTTTTAATATTAATTATTTCGTATGTATATTAATGAACTATATTTTATATACAAGATTTTTTATGTATACCCTTAGAATAATTAAATTTTGATAACATAGATAAAAGAAACAATAAAGAGAAAGAGAGAGATAATCCATTTTTTTTTCAACTAGCATTATTTACTCAGCAATTTTTATTTTTATTTTTATTATTTAATTTTTATTTTATTATATAATTTATATTATATAATTTTTATAATTTTTTTGTATTTAATAAAACAAGATGAGAATGAAATATTTGAACAACTTCTTGTTGATTTGTGAATTAAAGACCATTATTACGTAATACAACAATGTGGGGCTTCAATGATGAAAGGTGATAATTAGCTGACGTAACAGGATGCTTTAATATTCGTCAAGAGAGTAACCTTATATCTCCAAAAACTAATAACAGGCTGCTCTATCATGGTTGTAGCTGTGGATTAATACACATCACAGTTTCCAAAATCACACTTTCATTCGAATATCTAACGAATTATGTTAGGATAAATATTTACTAAATTATAATTATTATTAAATCAGCGGGGGAAAAAAGGATGGCTGTATGATTGTGAATAACGAGCAAATCTTTTAAATCACCAGATTCGATTTTATTTTAAAACTAATAAGGTGAGTAAATCTTACTAATGAAACAATTCATTCTTTCTTTGTTATATGTCTTTGTGCATGTACGTCCATATACAGATGTGCGTAATATAAGGCATCTATTCCCGTACTTACTTCGGAGTGGTTTCAAGATTGCATCGGGGATTCGCATCTTATTACTCCCGTCATTTCCAATGTACACACACAGGTTATTGCCAGAGTATCGGATGAATGGAATTGCGATATCCTTTGCGCGGATTGGAGAGAGCCTAGGCACGAATCTAATTGGCAGGAGGATTACCGATCGATGTCGGTATCTCTCCTGAAATTGTATTCGGATCACCTGCATGTTTCAATGCTGCGTGCAGGGAAGATTGAGGGAGCTATTTGGAAGGGGAATTCTATGTACCGCAACGAGGCGCTTTCGAGATGGTCTATATCTCTCTTTCTCCAACTAGTGATTAAGAATTATTACTCTATTTCTCAATAAATTGCCTCTTATACATAACAAGATGTAACAATATTTATAATTTTATGATAAAATATATTTATAATTATATGACTATTTTGAATAATAATTTGATTGAATAAAAAAACATTTCGATATTGAAAACGTTAAATATTTCGATAACGCAGCATTCTCTTCTCATCCTAGAGAAATATCATAACGATTTAAAAAGCTGTACAATTGCTCGATTGTAACTATTAAACTATTTCTACGTAATTTCGATGTACACTTTGTTAAGTTTTATTCGGCGTTCAATTACATTTCAACTATAATGACATAATTTAAACTCGCTTCACTATGACAATGCATTTGGCGTGAATTGCGTAAATATTAATTTCACGGACAAGCATAAATAACTGTAAATCGCTTTTGTACGCAGAAGTTATCGTAATAAACGTCGCAGGCCGAGCGTACAATGTGTAAAGTGTTTGGGTGTAAAGTTAGCCTTGGCCATGTCCATCCTGTGAGGCATACTGCAAGTCCGGGAAGGTTATAACGGCGCCATAACCGTATACATTCGACGACAATAATCGTTTTATGGCGGTCGGCAATATCGGCGGGTCGCACTGCCGCGAAAATTGATATCCTCCACCTACAACAGGCACTAAAGTTATAGCGAGTGCGAACCAGCGCAACGCAACGCGACTCGACGCGGCGCGACGCGGACGGGCCGGAACCCAGTGTATCCGATTGAAAAAAAGTTCAATTTGCTGCGTGCCTCGCAACACGACTGAATGTACGAGATTTTTTGTCCCGATTCCTTTGACACATTCAACTAATCATAATCCTATAAAAATACAAAATACAATAGTTTCATTAACTTTATGTTGTGGTATTCACTTTGTAAAATAAATTATATTATATTGCATGTAAAATTTATTTGTATTATATATTTTATATATTTTTATTATTTTTGCTTTTATTTTTATTTTTCGAGAATTGAAAGTATTAGATATTTCTCTGTTTTCTTTAATCTTTTAATCATTTATTTTATTGAACAGAATTATCACAAATTTCTCCTCCTAAAATTCCATAACTTTTTTAGACAACATTTCTCATGATTTTCTCTAACTTTTAATAACATTTAAAAACTTTTTGTATGTTCGTCCTGATTTGGAAACCGATTTTCAATTTTGTTGAAAAATCAATATAATATAGCAGTGTAAATTATTATTAATGTTGCTGACACTGTTTGAGTTTTTAATTGTTGATAGTATTAAAAAATTATGTAGATATGATGTATTACCTATATTTATAAATTACTTTAAAGCCAAGAATTTTTAATTTCCAGAAAATTTTGAAAAATCCTTGACTTTTCCCTGATCTTCCTGATTATTTTCAATTTCCCTGACCATTCCGATATCCCTAATTTGTAAGTAACAATCCTGTCAAATTAAGAAAAAAACCATTATTACATGAACACTTCACTCGTATCTATTATATACAATTTGTTCTATTTACATTTTTACATAAAAAAAAAGAAAAAAGAAAAATAATTGCAAGAGAGTTTTAGAGTTATACTTTAACAACAGTGAATAAACTGCAATGGTAGAACGCAAAAATGGAAACGCTAATGGAAATGGCAGAAAAGAAAGCGATGCAGATAGACCACGTTTCCTGTCGGAATTGGCCGTTCCTCTCCTATTAATTCTTAAACAATGCGTCATCGGCGCAGCCGACATAGTCGCGATTGTCGAGTTCAGCGCGGCGCGGCGCGCCGTTCAGCACCGGACCGAACCTTCGCCACCCCCGTTGGTCCACCACCCTCGTCATTGCCCATTCAGTCCCACCCGGGAAGCAGCCGCAACCCGCACTGGAAGGTCGAAATTGGAAATAAAACGGCAGCAATAGGGCGGCGGCGACCGCGTGGACGAATGCCCAATTCTATCCAGCAGAGCCGCTCTCTCTCTCTCTTTGTAGTCTGTACCTCGTCACACAGAAACGCATATAGACCCGACGAACGATGTGTACGATTTTCCATCACGACCTGTGCCCAGTGGCTGGCAGAACTGAAGGTGAAGAGAGGAGGGAGGGTGTATGAAGGGGATGAAAAGGGGAGGTGTGAGGAGGAGAGGGCATGAAGCGCAGCTCGGCTGGCAGGCGAGAAACGAGCAAGTCACGAGGTCCACGCGTTCGAGTCTGACTGGGATTCGGACTGTGGACTGGTTACGCATAGCCTATCCGTGGGAAGGGATGGGGGGGAGGGGGAGACGCGAACGCGAGCGGTAGCGCGGCTGGGATACCCCGGTTGTGTCGATGGATGCCGAAAAGAGTGCGAGAGCGACGGGGGAGAGGGTGGTTTTTTTCCAATCAAGCAACCTGCTGAATTTGTTTTTTCCCCGAAACGTCGCTGCCGTTTCAAAGTTATTGATTGCCATCGGGAAGGTGGAACCGATGGGATGGGAGGGGAGCCGAATTGAGCGGGGGAGGAAGGGGAGGGCGGAAGGGTGGCTTGAAAGGGGACAGTCGGGTACGAAGCGTGGTGGTGTGAGGGGGCAGGACGTTTCGGTATATAGAGAAGATAGGTACGAGCAGCACTGTCGCTCGTTTCGTTCCGTTTCGTTTCGTCTCGCCTCGTCCCCGTTTCGGTACGTTACGTTACGTTTGCTCGGCCGTGCATCTCCTCGCGCAATATAGGGGCGGAATAATAATTACGAGAGGGTAAGAGAGAAAGAGAGGGAGAGATGGTGGCGGGCCAGTGTCAATGATTGCCGATGGTTTCGACTGGCGAAAGAATAAAATTTCGCCAGTATAGATGAAAGGGTGTGCCAGAATTACAACGGCAAATCAAACGTGACGATCAAAAGTTGATGATGTCGATCGAACTAGGAATAATTATATTATTTCAATGCATTTGAAAAATTTTACCTGCTGGTACATGAACCCTTTTAAAAAGATCTAATCGTTACCACTTTCTCTTTTTACCTCTCTCTCCGTTTTATTGTTAAATTTTTCTTCAATTTTCCCTTTTTATCAAATGTAAATATTATTATAATTAAATTTTATCAAATGTAGATATTATAATTAGACATTAAAATTTTGTTTAATTAAAGCTCACTTGTGTCATTGATTAAAAAATGAAATTTAATAAAATTATTCTTTCTTTTTTTACGTTTTTACATAACATTGATTAAATTATCTTATTTCAAATTACTTATCGCGTAAATGGTTGTTTTCTCGAAAGGTTTGTTTATACATATATAAGTATAAATATCGATTTCTCGATCATTCATCAAAAGCGAGACAGTTTTTGCGAATTTTGCAAAAGAACAATTGAAAATTATCGACAGTTCATTCATAATGTCATTCATAATAAGAACAGCTTCCTCATAAGGAGCCCGTTATTAACAATCACTGTACGAGATACACACGCTTTACCTGAGTAACTATCTGCTCTATAAATTTATCGCCATTCTACTATTTTTGTCATCCTCATCTATCCTTGATTTTTTAATTATAATCTGACTACGATCGCTGGAATGATAATTTTACAGCAAACCTGTTTGAGATCTAGAAAGACAAATGTATTTTACGATGCAAGCAGAGCAATCAATTTCAAAATATCGAGTTAATATCATCTATCAGAAAACTTTCTGAAATTAATCAATTTGTACAAACTGCTCATTTCCCCATCAAATGCTGAATCCGAGATGAAAGCAGACCACTCAAAACTCTTTGGATAATTAACTATATGTATATATGCGTGTGCATGTATCTACATACATATGTGATACAAATTCTATTTGTATTATAATTGTATGAGTAATTTTAAATATTAAAATAAATAAAAATGTTGCATCGATAAAAATATGTATATATAGGATACATTCCACTTAACATAATTTCATCCTTATTTAATATTTAGAAGGATGACAAGAAGGATGAAATGATGCTTGCGAATATTAAGTAGAACGAATCTATAATAGCCTAATAATAACTAATAATAAATAAAAAAAGCCACTTGATAAATTTACATATTAATGATATTCTTTTGATTTTGTGACGCCAACAACGAATGACAGATTCTAGAAAAATATGTAAAATTTATAAGTCGCTGATGAAGTAAAGTTCCGTAAGCTATTAAACGTCGAAACTTCTGAGGTCTGGCAATTTCAAGGTCGTTCGCATCAGAATCCAACAGAGGCAAAGAGGATACGTGACATTCTTCTAGCGCATTACGTTGCGACGTAATATACAGTCAGTCGGCTTTCTTCAACGACAAAGGCTCACCGGGAACTGGTAAAGGCATATGGGGCGACCGGCATATTAGAACGGTATGCGGAGCTCTCGGTGGCTTTCGTTGGTCCTCGTTTCTCTCGTATATAATGCAACAGAGCCGCAAAGGCGAACCTGACTCCGCTCAACTCCGGGCCCCTTCAGCTCTTGCGTCACCAGATGTCATCACAGGAACCCTGATTTACATTGTACGGGCCCCGCGTAGGAATCCGCAAGCGGGAGCCTCACCGCTGCGACTTTATACATAAAATATATGGCCGTCATATCGTTATGCCTTCTCCTCAACGGCATAACTATGGCTATTTGTGGAGTACGTGAAACTCGACAAAGGAGGCCGCAGAACTTTGCCTTTCCATTCAGTGCCAGCTTGGTCTTTCCTCCCACATCCGACATAGCGAACGCGAAAACTGCGATAGGAGGTTGATTTTGCCATCGAAATATTACAGATACAACAGAACATTTTTTTGTATTTTGCATCTTTATACAGATGTGATAACGAATGTTTTTTTTTTGTCATAATTATAATTAATACATAAATATAATGGACGCTTTTTAATAATATCTATTAAATAAATAATCATAGTCTTTTAATGATGTTATAAAATATTCGACTTATTATACAAAAATATCTAAGGTAATTATTTTGATTAACCATATTTAAAAAGATTTATATATTTTTACTTCTTTCGATCGGAAGACTTGATTAGAAGACAGTTTCGATTGACGTTCCATTCAATGGGAATTCCGTCGGTAATCGGTTTTTATTGGATCGAATTAATTTATTACGGTCTAATCGGCCAAGGTTACGAGTACAACAAACGCAACGAGTTTCCAGCAATCGAGATAAACAATTGATTTATCGGCGAAAAAAGACAAGCGCTTACACGTTACGTAATACCACGGAACACAATTTTGTTTTCCGTCGGCGCAAATAAAACTGTCATGGCGCGAGTGCTATGGCGATAAAGACACCTTCGTAATACTGAAAACCACTAATATCCTTTGTTGCGCTCGGCAGCCGCGTTATTTCACAGAGCGTTTCGATTTAACGCACAAATGGCTCTCTGTACGGCCACAGTGTGCCTACAGAGCCAGTCGGATCCGGTATCCCAGTCCTTTGATATCCATCGATGAAACGATTTATCTCTGTCCGCGCGCGTACTTTCAATCCGAGCGGGACACCTCTCCATCGGGACATCCAGGATGCGGGGTACACCTAACCATGAAGGGGAACCACTACCATGAGGCACTCGACATTTCTGCATCTAACCGAGCGTCGCGACTCGTTTTACGAATTGTTCGTTTCCGTTGATCAGTGGAATCGTTTCTGCCGAACTTTCTCGAACCGAATTTACCAATAATTCCTCAAACTTTCTGACATCAATTTTACGCACGCATTTGTTACACGTTCAAATTATATGTACATATATGTAATTTTTTATAATCCTACAATCCTTATTTATATCTACCGATACTTAATTAAATATAATTTTAAAAACTGTTAAATTCTAGTACGCTTAAGTAAGATTGCACAAAAATAGCAAAACAAATACAAGGTCAATAGATTTTAAAAACAAGCATACAAGGTGACGACCAATTAATTTATTCTGTTCTAAATCCGAAACGTACGTGCATTATATAAGTGAATAATAGAATAGAATTAATTAATTAGTCGTCACTTTGCATGCTTATTTTAAAAATCTTTTGATCTTGTACTTGTTTTGCTATTGCTGTAAATATAAACGGAATTTTTTAAGACCAATATTTACGCGAACTGAAATCAGATATAAAATATTATAGTTATTATATAATTATTTCAGGTTTTACCAATTTCTTTGTATATTTTTTTAAGTATAGTCTTAAGTATAATCTACAATCTTTTTATATATCTAATATTATTCTTCAAAAAAGACGATCTAAATTGTTTTCACCAAAGACTCGGAATTCTCTCTTTCGGAGACTTTCGAACTAAAAAGAAAGATAAAATCATTATAGCTTTACTTTGTGTGAAACTGTTGTTGTGTCTAATTCATAGACATAATTCATATATTTTATCTTGATTGAACATCTAACAATAAATCAAATATATCTGAAAATTTCTGAATAGAGTCTTGACTGTATTATATTTAAGAAAGAAAAATATTTCTCTTTAAGAGAGAGAAGTACTTTTTCCTTATTTTAATCACCGTATATTCATGAGAGAGATATAACGTTCACTATTTAATTACAGTGTTCCCTCCGCTCATCGGCAAGAGAATGGGCGCGTTCAAGTTGACAAAGCGACTAGCCTGCTCGCCGAGCAAATAAGCATAAGTGGTTGTTACTTATTGATTCAATCAATCATATTCAATCGCTCGATAAGCATTAGCCGCTTAGCCGCTTTGCCGTTTTGAACTCGCCCAATGTCAAAAATTGCATATCAGAAATCAATTTCTCGGTACAATCTGCTTGTTATGGCACTATATGCTCACGACAGAACCGGAGTGCCACGATTGGCACGAGAAACAACATGCCATATTGGAGACACCTGTTAATGCTACAGCGAGCCAACTTACTCAACTATAAATGTATCACAACCTTATGAATTGAAACGAGAAGGGGACAAGAGAGTCGCACACTGAGAATTAAAAGCGCGTTGTCATATTATAATCGTATTATGGCGAGCTCAAGCCGCCTTGGCGATGACAAAAACGAGTGCCGCCTTGCCAAGTTATCTTTCACGTTGTAGTAAGTTTGTACGAAGATCATTTGCTGATGTATAGAACGGAACAACGCAAATATATCCCGTGATCCATGTGTATAAGAAAAGTTATTTGATTTTCGAAGATTTCAACTTCATTGAATTTAACGTAAAACTGCGTATCTAATATATCTCTTAATCTATATATTTTATAAATTATCAATATGTTATTTATATACTTGTGTATTCACACTACATTTTTTTAATTAAATCAAACTTTTTGACTAAAGAAAAAGAATTAAATCTCTATTAAATGAAAGATTTAATAAACAATTTGAATGATAAACTGTAATATAGGTATATATAATATTATTTAGGAAAAAACTTTTTCTTTGTTAAGTAATTTTTATTCCATACAAATAACTCTAATTTACTAGACGTATAATTTTTAAGACGTTATTTGTGATTAATTTTTTAAAGAAATTATTTAATTTATTGTCAATATTATAGTATATCTATCACTTAGATATCAAAGAAGTCACGGCAGAGTCTTGAGTTAAATAATATTTTGTTATTTTTAATTTTTATGTGTATATCCATCCATTTCTGTAGTTAGTTTCAAAGTAGACAGTCATCGTATACTAAGTATTGACGGAAGCATTTAGTATAACCTCAGTCAAATTTAATATATTTTCTTGAATTAAATTATTTAACTTTACGATATTTTGAATAGAAACAGCGGCGACCTATAGAAATGATTAAAAATAATTCCAATTGGGTATATAATTTGGGTATAATAATTTGAATTTGAATGAACATTATGAATTTAACAGTGATTGTGTGTATTCCTTTATTGAATGAGTAATATACCTAAAGTTTTATAGATAAATGATAAGTATATACATATATATATATATATATATATATATGTATATACTTATCATTTATCTATAAAACTTTAGGTATATTACTCATTCAATAAAGGAATACACACAATCACTGTTAAATTCATAATGTTCATTCAAATTCAAATTATTATACCCAAATTATATACCCAATTGGAATTATTTTTAATCATTTCTATAGGTCGCCGCTGTTTCTATTCAAAATATCGTAAAGTTAAATAATTTAATTCAAGAAAATATATTAAATTTGACTGAGGTTATACTAAATGCTTCCGTCAATACTTAGTATACGATGACTGTCTACTTTGAAACTAACTACAGAAATGGATGGATATACACATAAAAATTAAAAATAACAAAATATTATTTAACTCAAGACTCTGCCGTGACTTCTTTGATATCTAAGTGATAGATATACTATAATATTGACAATAAATTAAATAATTTCTTTAAAAAATTAATCACAAATAACGTCTTAAAAATTATACGTCTAGTAAATTAGAGTTATTTGTATGGAATAAAAATTACTTAACAAAGAAAAAGTTTTTTCCTAAATAATATTATATATACCTATATTACAGTTTATCATTCAAATTGTTTATTAAATCTTTCATTTAATAGAGATTTAATTCTTTTTCTTTAGTCAAAAAGTTTGATTTAATTAAAAAAATGTAGTGTGAATACACAAGTATATAAATAACATATTGATAATTTATAAAATATATAGATTAAGAGATATATTAGATACGCAGTTTTACGTTAAATTCAATGAAGTTGAAATCTTCGAAAATCAAATAACTTTTCTTATACACATGGATCACGGGATATATTTGCGTTGTTCCGTTCTATACATCAGCAAATGATCTTCGTACAAACTTACTACAACGTGAAAGATAACTTGGCAAGGCGGCACTCGTTTTTGTCATCGCCAAGGCGGCTTGAGCTCGCCATAATACGATTATAATATGACAACGCGCTTTTAATTCTCAGTGTGCGACTCTCTTGTCCCCTTCTCGTTTCAATTCATAAGGTTGTGATACATTTATAGTTGAGTAAGTTGGCTCGCTGTAGCATTAACAGGTGTCTCCAATATGGCATGTTGTTTCTCGTGCCAATCGTGGCACTCCGGTTCTGTCGTGAGCATATAGTGCCATAACAAGCAGATTGTACCGAGAAATTGATTTCTGATATGCAATTTTTGACATTGGGCGAGTTCAAAACGGCAAAGCGGCTAAGCGGCTAATGCTTATCGAGCGATTGAATATGATTGATTGAATCAATAAGTAACAACCACTTATGCTTATTTGCTCGGCGAGCAGGCTAGTCGCTTTGTCAACTTGAACGCGCCCATTCTCTTGCCGATGAGCGGAGGGAACACTGTAATTAAATAGTGAACGTTATATCTCTCTCATGAATATACGGTGATTAAAATAAGGAAAAAGTACTTCTCTCTCTTAAAGAGAAATATTTTTCTTTCTTAAATATAATACAGTCAAGACTCTATTCAGAAATTTTCAGATATATTTGATTTATTGTTAGATGTTCAATCAAGATAAAATATATGAATTATGTCTATGAATTAGACACAACAACAGTTTCACACAAAGTAAAGCTATAATGATTTTATCTTTCTTTTTAGTTCGAAAGTCTCCGAAAGAGAGAATTCCGAGTCTTTGGTGAAAACAATTTAGATCGTCTTTTTTGAAGAATAATATTAGATATATAAAAAGATTGTAGATTATACTTAAGACTATACTTAAAAAAATATACAAAGAAATTGGTAAAACCTGAAATAATTATATAATAACTATAATATTTTATATCTGATTTCAGTTCGCGTAAATATTGGTCTTAAAAAATTCCGTTTATATTTACAGCAATAGCAAAACAAGTACAAGATCAAAAGATTTTTAAAATAAGCATGCAAAGTGACGACTAATTAATTAATTCTATTCTATTATTCACTTATATAATGCACGTACGTTTCGGATTTAGAACAGAATAAATTAATTGGTCGTCACCTTGTATGCTTGTTTTTAAAATCTATTGACCTTGTATTTGTTTTGCTATTTTTGTGCAATCTTACTTAAGCGTACTAGAATTTAACAGTTTTTAAAATTATATTTAATTAAGTATCGGTAGATATAAATAAGGATTGTAGGATTATAAAAAATTACATATATGTACATATAATTTGAACGTGTAACAAATGCGTGCGTAAAATTGATGTCAGAAAGTTTGAGGAATTATTGGTAAATTCGGTTCGAGAAAGTTCGGCAGAAACGATTCCACTGATCAACGGAAACGAACAATTCGTAAAACGAGTCGCGACGCTCGGTTAGATGCAGAAATGTCGAGTGCCTCATGGTAGTGGTTCCCCTTCATGGTTAGGTGTACCCCGCATCCTGGATGTCCCGATGGAGAGGTGTCCCGCTCGGATTGAAAGTACGCGCGCGGACAGAGATAAATCGTTTCATCGATGGATATCAAAGGACTGGGATACCGGATCCGACTGGCTCTGTAGGCACACTGTGGCCGTACAGAGAGCCATTTGTGCGTTAAATCGAAACGCTCTGTGAAATAACGCGGCTGCCGAGCGCAACAAAGGATATTAGTGGTTTTCAGTATTACGAAGGTGTCTTTATCGCCATAGCACTCGCGCCATGACAGTTTTATTTGCGCCGACGGAAAACAAAATTGTGTTCCGTGGTATTACGTAACGTGTAAGCGCTTGTCTTTTTTCGCCGATAAATCAATTGTTTATCTCGATTGCTGGAAACTCGTTGCGTTTGTTGTACTCGTAACCTTGGCCGATTAGACCGTAATAAATTAATTCGATCCAATAAAAACCGATTACCGACGGAATTCCCATTGAATGGAACGTCAATCGAAACTGTCTTCTAATCAAGTCTTCCGATCGAAAGAAGTAAAAATATATAAATCTTTTTAAATATGGTTAATCAAAATAATTACCTTAGATATTTTTGTATAATAAGTCGAATATTTTATAACATCATTAAAAGACTATGATTATTTATTTAATAGATATTATTAAAAAGCGTCCATTATATTTATGTATTAATTATAATTATGACAAAAAAAAAACATTCGTTATCACATCTGTATAAAGATGCAAAATACAAAAAAATGTTCTGTTGTATCTGTAATATTTCGATGGCAAAATCAACCTCCTATCGCAGTTTTCGCGTTCGCTATGTCGGATGTGGGAGGAAAGACCAAGCTGGCACTGAATGGAAAGGCAAAGTTCTGCGGCCTCCTTTGTCGAGTTTCACGTACTCCACAAATAGCCATAGTTATGCCGTTGAGGAGAAGGCATAACGATATGACGGCCATATATTTTATGTATAAAGTCGCAGCGGTGAGGCTCCCGCTTGCGGATTCCTACGCGGGGCCCGTACAATGTAAATCAGGGTTCCTGTGATGACATCTGGTGACGCAAGAGCTGAAGGGGCCCGGAGTTGAGCGGAGTCAGGTTCGCCTTTGCGGCTCTGTTGCATTATATACGAGAGAAACGAGGACCAACGAAAGCCACCGAGAGCTCCGCATACCGTTCTAATATGCCGGTCGCCCCATATGCCTTTACCAGTTCCCGGTGAGCCTTTGTCGTTGAAGAAAGCCGACTGACTGTATATTACGTCGCAACGTAATGCGCTAGAAGAATGTCACGTATCCTCTTTGCCTCTGTTGGATTCTGATGCGAACGACCTTGAAATTGCCAGACCTCAGAAGTTTCGACGTTTAATAGCTTACGGAACTTTACTTCATCAGCGACTTATAAATTTTACATATTTTTCTAGAATCTGTCATTCGTTGTTGGCGTCACAAAATCAAAAGAATATCATTAATATGTAAATTTATCAAGTGGCTTTTTTTATTTATTATTAGTTATTATTAGGCTATTATAGATTCGTTCTACTTAATATTCGCAAGCATCATTTCATCCTTCTTGTCATCCTTCTAAATATTAAATAAGGATGAAATTATGTTAAGTGGAATGTATCCTATATATACATATTTTTATCGATGCAACATTTTTATTTATTTTAATATTTAAAATTACTCATACAATTATAATACAAATAGAATTTGTATCACATATGTATGTAGATACATGCACACGCATATATACATATAGTTAATTATCCAAAGAGTTTTGAGTGGTCTGCTTTCATCTCGGATTCAGCATTTGATGGGGAAATGAGCAGTTTGTACAAATTGATTAATTTCAGAAAGTTTTCTGATAGATGATATTAACTCGATATTTTGAAATTGATTGCTCTGCTTGCATCGTAAAATACATTTGTCTTTCTAGATCTCAAACAGGTTTGCTGTAAAATTATCATTCCAGCGATCGTAGTCAGATTATAATTAAAAAATCAAGGATAGATGAGGATGACAAAAATAGTAGAATGGCGATAAATTTATAGAGCAGATAGTTACTCAGGTAAAGCGTGTGTATCTCGTACAGTGATTGTTAATAACGGGCTCCTTATGAGGAAGCTGTTCTTATTATGAATGACATTATGAATGAACTGTCGATAATTTTCAATTGTTCTTTTGCAAAATTCGCAAAAACTGTCTCGCTTTTGATGAATGATCGAGAAATCGATATTTATACTTATATATGTATAAACAAACCTTTCGAGAAAACAACCATTTACGCGATAAGTAATTTGAAATAAGATAATTTAATCAATGTTATGTAAAAACGTAAAAAAAGAAAGAATAATTTTATTAAATTTCATTTTTTAATCAATGACACAAGTGAGCTTTAATTAAACAAAATTTTAATGTCTAATTATAATATCTACATTTGATAAAATTTAATTATAATAATATTTACATTTGATAAAAAGGGAAAATTGAAGAAAAATTTAACAATAAAACGGAGAGAGAGGTAAAAAGAGAAAGTGGTAACGATTAGATCTTTTTAAAAGGGTTCATGTACCAGCAGGTAAAATTTTTCAAATGCATTGAAATAATATAATTATTCCTAGTTCGATCGACATCATCAACTTTTGATCGTCACGTTTGATTTGCCGTTGTAATTCTGGCACACCCTTTCATCTATACTGGCGAAATTTTATTCTTTCGCCAGTCGAAACCATCGGCAATCATTGACACTGGCCCGCCACCATCTCTCCCTCTCTTTCTCTCTTACCCTCTCGTAATTATTATTCCGCCCCTATATTGCGCGAGGAGATGCACGGCCGAGCAAACGTAACGTAACGTACCGAAACGGGGACGAGGCGAGACGAAACGAAACGGAACGAAACGAGCGACAGTGCTGCTCGTACCTATCTTCTCTATATACCGAAACGTCCTGCCCCCTCACACCACCACGCTTCGTACCCGACTGTCCCCTTTCAAGCCACCCTTCCGCCCTCCCCTTCCTCCCCCGCTCAATTCGGCTCCCCTCCCATCCCATCGGTTCCACCTTCCCGATGGCAATCAATAACTTTGAAACGGCAGCGACGTTTCGGGGAAAAAACAAATTCAGCAGGTTGCTTGATTGGAAAAAAACCACCCTCTCCCCCGTCGCTCTCGCACTCTTTTCGGCATCCATCGACACAACCGGGGTATCCCAGCCGCGCTACCGCTCGCGTTCGCGTCTCCCCCTCCCCCCCATCCCTTCCCACGGATAGGCTATGCGTAACCAGTCCACAGTCCGAATCCCAGTCAGACTCGAACGCGTGGACCTCGTGACTTGCTCGTTTCTCGCCTGCCAGCCGAGCTGCGCTTCATGCCCTCTCCTCCTCACACCTCCCCTTTTCATCCCCTTCATACACCCTCCCTCCTCTCTTCACCTTCAGTTCTGCCAGCCACTGGGCACAGGTCGTGATGGAAAATCGTACACATCGTTCGTCGGGTCTATATGCGTTTCTGTGTGACGAGGTACAGACTACAAAGAGAGAGAGAGAGCGGCTCTGCTGGATAGAATTGGGCATTCGTCCACGCGGTCGCCGCCGCCCTATTGCTGCCGTTTTATTTCCAATTTCGACCTTCCAGTGCGGGTTGCGGCTGCTTCCCGGGTGGGACTGAATGGGCAATGACGAGGGTGGTGGACCAACGGGGGTGGCGAAGGTTCGGTCCGGTGCTGAACGGCGCGCCGCGCCGCGCTGAACTCGACAATCGCGACTATGTCGGCTGCGCCGATGACGCATTGTTTAAGAATTAATAGGAGAGGAACGGCCAATTCCGACAGGAAACGTGGTCTATCTGCATCGCTTTCTTTTCTGCCATTTCCATTAGCGTTTCCATTTTTGCGTTCTACCATTGCAGTTTATTCACTGTTGTTAAAGTATAACTCTAAAACTCTCTTGCAATTATTTTTCTTTTTTCTTTTTTTTTATGTAAAAATGTAAATAGAACAAATTGTATATAATAGATACGAGTGAAGTGTTCATGTAATAATGGTTTTTTTCTTAATTTGACAGGATTGTTACTTACAAATTAGGGATATCGGAATGGTCAGGGAAATTGAAAATAATCAGGAAGATCAGGGAAAAGTCAAGGATTTTTCAAAATTTTCTGGAAATTAAAAATTCTTGGCTTTAAAGTAATTTATAAATATAGGTAATACATCATATCTACATAATTTTTTAATACTATCAACAATTAAAAACTCAAACAGTGTCAGCAACATTAATAATAATTTACACTGCTATATTATATTGATTTTTCAACAAAATTGAAAATCGGTTTCCAAATCAGGACGAACATACAAAAAGTTTTTAAATGTTATTAAAAGTTAGAGAAAATCATGAGAAATGTTGTCTAAAAAAGTTATGGAATTTTAGGAGGAGAAATTTGTGATAATTCTGTTCAATAAAATAAATGATTAAAAGATTAAAGAAAACAGAGAAATATCTAATACTTTCAATTCTCGAAAAATAAAAATAAAAGCAAAAATAATAAAAATATATAAAATATATAATACAAATAAATTTTACATGCAATATAATATAATTTATTTTACAAAGTGAATACCACAACATAAAGTTAATGAAACTATTGTATTTTGTATTTTTATAGGATTATGATTAGTTGAATGTGTCAAAGGAATCGGGACAAAAAATCTCGTACATTCAGTCGTGTTGCGAGGCACGCAGCAAATTGAACTTTTTTTCAATCGGATACACTGGGTTCCGGCCCGTCCGCGTCGCGCCGCGTCGAGTCGCGTTGCGTTGCGCTGGTTCGCACTCGCTATAACTTTAGTGCCTGTTGTAGGTGGAGGATATCAATTTTCGCGGCAGTGCGACCCGCCGATATTGCCGACCGCCATAAAACGATTATTGTCGTCGAATGTATACGGTTATGGCGCCGTTATAACCTTCCCGGACTTGCAGTATGCCTCACAGGATGGACATGGCCAAGGCTAACTTTACACCCAAACACTTTACACATTGTACGCTCGGCCTGCGACGTTTATTACGATAACTTCTGCGTACAAAAGCGATTTACAGTTATTTATGCTTGTCCGTGAAATTAATATTTACGCAATTCACGCCAAATGCATTGTCATAGTGAAGCGAGTTTAAATTATGTCATTATAGTTGAAATGTAATTGAACGCCGAATAAAACTTAACAAAGTGTACATCGAAATTACGTAGAAATAGTTTAATAGTTACAATCGAGCAATTGTACAGCTTTTTAAATCGTTATGATATTTCTCTAGGATGAGAAGAGAATGCTGCGTTATCGAAATATTTAACGTTTTCAATATCGAAATGTTTTTTTATTCAATCAAATTATTATTCAAAATAGTCATATAATTATAAATATATTTTATCATAAAATTATAAATATTGTTACATCTTGTTATGTATAAGAGGCAATTTATTGAGAAATAGAGTAATAATTCTTAATCACTAGTTGGAGAAAGAGAGATATAGACCATCTCGAAAGCGCCTCGTTGCGGTACATAGAATTCCCCTTCCAAATAGCTCCCTCAATCTTCCCTGCACGCAGCATTGAAACATGCAGGTGATCCGAATACAATTTCAGGAGAGATACCGACATCGATCGGTAATCCTCCTGCCAATTAGATTCGTGCCTAGGCTCTCTCCAATCCGCGCAAAGGATATCGCAATTCCATTCATCCGATACTCTGGCAATAACCTGTGTGTGTACATTGGAAATGACGGGAGTAATAAGATGCGAATCCCCGATGCAATCTTGAAACCACTCCGAAGTAAGTACGGGAATAGATGCCTTATATTACGCACATCTGTATATGGACGTACATGCACAAAGACATATAACAAAGAAAGAATGAATTGTTTCATTAGTAAGATTTACTCACCTTATTAGTTTTAAAATAAAATCGAATCTGGTGATTTAAAAGATTTGCTCGTTATTCACAATCATACAGCCATCCTTTTTTCCCCCGCTGATTTAATAATAATTATAATTTAGTAAATATTTATCCTAACATAATTCGTTAGATATTCGAATGAAAGTGTGATTTTGGAAACTGTGATGTGTATTAATCCACAGCTACAACCATGATAGAGCAGCCTGTTATTAGTTTTTGGAGATATAAGGTTACTCTCTTGACGAATATTAAAGCATCCTGTTACGTCAGCTAATTATCACCTTTCATCATTGAAGCCCCACATTGTTGTATTACGTAATAATGGTCTTTAATTCACAAATCAACAAGAAGTTGTTCAAATATTTCATTCTCATCTTGTTTTATTAAATACAAAAAAATTATAAAAATTATATAATATAAATTATATAATAAAATAAAAATTAAATAATAAAAATAAAAATAAAAATTGCTGAGTAAATAATGCTAGTTGAAAAAAAAATGGATTATCTCTCTCTTTCTCTTTATTGTTTCTTTTATCTATGTTATCAAAATTTAATTATTCTAAGGGTATACATAAAAAATCTTGTATATAAAATATAGTTCATTAATATACATACGAAATAATTAATATTAAAAATTAATTATATCGGATTGGACTCTACTTAATTACATCGAGTACTCTATTTATACACATCAGATGGCAAAAAGTGATAAAATAACGAGAAGTGCTCTCTCTCCTATCGTATAAATTAAAATTTAATTTCTTCCCCAAATGAAATCCATTCTTCAGGAATCTCCGGCATAAGATATTATTCGTGCACCATCTACGAGGATACGGTACAAGCAATCTCGCTAATGGACTGTGCGTTCCCCCTGAATTCTCCGTCCATCTCTAAGAATATTCGCATGACTCGTTTGATTTTATTAAAACTAATAAATTTGCGTTACAGTACGAGTTTCAATGCGTTACACTTCATCGATTATAAATATTCTAATAAATCACTCAAATCTTCATTAAAAGTTTATAGTATACATACAAAAATGATTGAAAAATTATTAGCGTATTCTTAAATTATTAGTGTATTCTTTTTAAATTATTATTGATAATTATTTATAATACTTCGCGTTGAATTATATAAACTATCTTCCGCTAGCATCGAAATCTCTCTCACCCTTACGCCTTGTCTATAACTTTGTGCCACTAGTCGATCCCCAGTAACCCAGGGTCGCGACCCTGACGTGTTCAGCGCGGAGTAATGAACCCCTCGACCACGGGTTACCTTATTTACACTCACCCGTATCGCTGACTAAACGCACCTCGCGCCATAAGTGAACATGTCAGTTCGTCTCTTTACAAAATTTCAGTATGTATAAATTTTGTGTTCATTAGAATTTGTGCGACAAGATAAAATCATTAATTCTTCAGACTTTTGCTATAAAATAAAATTTTGTCAACCGTTTGTGATCTGAATTTTTAATTGTGGCAAATATAAAATGCATATTTTATACATGTACAAAAATTGATGTTATAAAAAAGGGCGATTACAAAAATTATTTCCTTTTAGATAAGAAAGCTAGAATAAATTTCTAAAATTTATACTCTAATATTGAATAACATAATGTTCTTAAATATCAAAGGATAATCCCTTAAATTAAATAATATTTCTAACTTCCGTATATGTATCAAAATGTAAATCAAGCCAGTTATTTATTAGTTTTAAACAAGTCCATATTAACATGCACTTTGACTAATAAATTAAATTTGAATCAAATTTAACAGATTTTTTTTCAGTTAAATTGTTTAACTGTATTGTTTTAGTTAATTTAATGACATATTGAGTAAAAGTAGTGACGAAATTGAGTATAATTTGACATTATAAATTTAACAGCGCAGACAAACTATTAGTTCGATTTTTGCATTACGTAATATTTGCAGCAATTTTCATTATTACTGTATTTGCCAACAGTCCGAAAAGGACAAAGCTATACAATGACGCCGGTTTCTTAATTGAAACTACAATCTGTCTTGGCTACGCAAGACCTTCAAAGATATCGTAAACTCTTTGGAAGATAGAACTGGATGATGGATAGAAGTATGAGCGAGTAGAGATTCTGTAAGACGGAATCGACTGGTGAAAGATGGAGAGATTCTGGACGAAGGAAACAGACTAAAATGGGGATAAGGGACGAAGAAGAGAAGGTGGAAGCGAGATTGCCTTTAATCCAGCTAGATTTAATACGAGCGACAAATTTTGCCGGAGAATTAATTGAATGCTGCCGTCGGGATTGGCGCTGCGCAGATTATTGTATGCCGGTTTAACAGCCCGGGGCTCGACATTATGTCTCGGCTCTTCTTGAGCAACCCTTGGTCGGAGTTATATCGTCATCGTCATCCCTCTTTCGGACTCCGCCACTCTTCCATCCTTCCACTCCTCTTGACAGTTCCGGTTCGCGATCGTTTAACTATCTCACCGCGTATGGATTTAATTTTAATCACTGGATTAAATTGATGCGTGAATTAAACTTGCATAGTGGATAAATATATTTATTATATTTTCTCAGATAACGTTGATCAGAAAATAAAACGGATTATGGCGGAAAAAAATATCTTCAACAACTCAATATTTTGTTTTGGATTTGCGCGCCGTAATAATTTCTAAATACATATACTGCAAAATTCTAGAGTAATTATCATTTAGGTGTACTCCACATGTTGGTTATGTCATCGATGTAAGGGACCAAGAAGAAGCAAGGGCGATGGTAAAAGGGTCTATCCGCTCTTGACAGTCATAATTGAATCCAATCTTCCGTAAAATGGGGTAGCACTGATATTTTTGAATTGAATAAAAGGGAATCATTAGGATGAGAAATCTGCCTCGGGCGGCAGGTTGAGAAGAAGAGAAAGGCGGATGGGCACTGGAACACTGGAAGATTCGCGGAAGAAGCGAAAGAGAAAAAAGGCGATGAAGAGCGAAGGAAATAGAAGGGAAAGAGAGAGAGAGAGAGAGAGAGAGAGGGATAGAGATAAAGATATGGTGAGCGTCAACTGGAGAGACAAAGAGCAGGGTCGCGTATAATGGCCGGCGATAATCCTGTCGCGCGGATTAATTCGCAAATATTTCAATCTCGCGACATAAAGGGATGTAAATTACATTTTTGGTCGAACGCTCCCGGAGGGTACGCCATGCAACGGTTTCAGCGAGAGATAGACTCGTAGAGTACGGGAAGCGGGATAATCGTTTTATTAACCAAATAAAATCGATGATTGAATGAGGATAATCGCGTTCGCGGACCCTCGAATTCTCCGGCCTTGCAACAATCCCCGGGAGGATTCGCCTTATTGACACAGATGTCACTGTTGGATCATTTTGTCGTAGTTAGCAGCGTGAAATTTTCCGGGATTGAATTTACGCCGCTCCGGCGGCTGAACGTATATATACCCATCCGAGTATATTTTTCTCTTTTTTTTTGTGCTACGAGATCGTTTTTTGCTACCATTAAAGTGCGAAACGCAGTATCGAACATGTTTCAGATCGGATCGATAGGTTCATTCGTTCATACGTAGATCGAAAAGGTAATTAAGGTAAAGGTTCCCCGATGAGCTACGTTGCTTAATTTACGCTGGATTAAAAGAAGTAACCGGGAGTAACGTTAGTTGCAGATGTTATTCTGTATGTTTTCTGCGAGAAAATCCATGCCAAACTAATCGAAGATGAAAATAGAACTTATTGAGTTGCAATATTCACGCATCGCTGCCGGAGAGAAAATTGAGAAAATCGAGAAGATCGAGTTCGGTTCCTAAATGTCATAAATTGTCGAAGAAATTTCGGCAAAAATTATTCGGCAAAAATATTAATATTTTTAAGAAAAGATCGATTATTCGCAAGAATAATAATCACGTCATCATGCCATTAGTTTAATTGTTAGCTGGAAATGTTCTCCATAAACTGAAAACTGCGACAAAACAGAAACAATGTATCTTTACTAGAGCGATCCATCTATACGTGTTATTGTTCTCCGTGTAATATTCGTATGGCACGCGTTTCTTGCAATAATGCGTGCGTATGTGACGTGGGTTATATGCGTGTATACAAAGGCACACAACGGGGTCTGCCTATGGAGTGCAGTTATGAATGCAGGAAAGGGCGCGAAGGTCGGGGGTTGCACGTGGCGGGGCTGCCTTCGTATTTTGACAGTACGTCGACACAACGTTTCCGCCTTCAGTACGGAAGCGCCAACTTCCGAAGAGATTTATCGCGGAGGCACGTGAGCGAGGGACGATAATTGTCGTGAACTTGGCCAGGGTGACATTTGAATCTTCTCCTCTCCGCCTCTAACGCTCGTATCACCCTCCCTCTTATCGTCCACTGTCCCTCGTTCAAAGAAATAGAAATTGTTCCGGTGTAAATAAATACTTAACGTATAAACAAAAGTGCATTCTAAAATTGTAAAGCATTAAAATAATTAAATTAGATAATGAATTATGAATTTTTAATATTAAATAATTTTAATGTTAAATAATTTTATGAATTTTAATGCTGAAGAGAATAAATTCTATTCTATTTTAATAATTTTATAAAGTTTTACATATAAATAATTAAGAAGAAACAAAATGAAGAAAAAGAAAGACAGAGAAAGAGAGATGATTTTTTAAAATATTAATATTTAAGTTATTAGCATACTAATATTCTTGTATCTATAAGTAATGTAAGCATACGATGCGCCATTAATAACAAGGAAGCTATTGATAATAAAATACTTATTTAATTATTTAGCATTTATTATATTTCAAATAAATACGCGCATAAAAGCATATTTATTTGACATCTGTATGTAATTACATACTGACTTTATTGTGCTACTGGTGTCCGATGCATATGTATATCGAAGAGTATTATCGCAATACGATACGGGTATTATGACTAATAATGTAACGATACTTAGCGTAATGCGTAGCGTATCTGCTTTACGTATAAATGTATTAGAATATAGCGATGGGCAAGTTAGGAAAAAAAGATGATGTCACCCTCTGTCGACCATATGTGACTTTCCAAAAATACGTAATGTTAATAGTAATTGATGGTCACGTTAGTGCGCCGTTTCCTAATTCGTGTCGTCCATGAAATATATCGAGTGTCCTGTGGAAACGGCGGTACGCCAACAGCTGTTGCGCGATGGGCGACGTTGACTTACAATTCACATCTGGTTTACCGAAGACAACATTGCGAGGTATTAGAAAAGCATTAGAAGTTAGTCAACATTCTTTCATTTCGCACATTCTTCCTATAGCTGTGAGATTAACAAGTACGCGGATAGGTAACAACTGACTAACTATTCGACGTCACGAAAGACAAAAAATTTGACAGATTTAGATGGAATGAATTTTATTTTGAAAACTAGATAGCTACAATGTTGATAGAATCACGTGTAATAAATTAAGTAGATAGAA
>Ga0157364_1000469_pt1 | contig 27576 bp, 7 predicted proteins | sample AttsexASBM2_FD_111476 | JGI IMG/M metagenome (GOLD analysis project Ga0157364, IMG submission 111476) | Fungus gardens microbial communities from leaf cutter ant in Ribeirão Preto, State of São Paulo, Brazil - Atta sexdens ASBM2 | ecosystem: Host-associated > Fungi > Mycelium > Unclassified ... | reverse complement strand
TGAGGTTTAATTATTTTGATTAAAATATTTAATGTTTTTTTTTATAATATTAATATATTTTTTATTAAATAAAAATGATGTTAAATTTACACTCACGTTAGTATCTGATTAGGAAAGTATTTACGTCAGTTTCATTTCAGTCACGAATATATAACGATTGATTCATCTTGAAATTCATCTAATTTTTCCATTACTGCAAAATTATGGGGCAATACGCACGCGACCAGACAGATACATTAGGCAGCGTCTTTACCTTTTCAAGAAAAGTGTCATAAACTATTTACATCCGGTGGCTCTTATCTCGTTCCCCTTTTGTTCTTATGATTCCCCGACGCGTGTTTCCGATTCGTTAGCCTTAATGCGTCAGCTCTTTACGCCCTCATTTCACCTACCCTAGTCGTTCATTTTCCTCTTGTTCGATTTTCTCTTCTTCGATTGTTGGTTTATTGATGCCTCTTTTTCTTGAACACACAAATATTTCTTTCTTCTCCCATTTTCTCATTTCATGGACGACTGAGCAAATGGCGTTTTGAGATCTGCAGCTAATAACTGTCACAGATTTCAGAAAGAAAATGAGCAAAGACATTGGAAAGAATGTGTTTTTTTATTTTGTAAGAATTTTTTTTAGTCTGTGATTTGTTTCTTATTGATTAATTAATATTAGCTTATCTAACAAATGGAATGTTTATGTTTAAAAATAACAATAATTTTGGAATGTATGATTTTCTATTCTGAATCAGATAACTACTGGGCTTTAAAAATACTTTTTTAAAATATAAAAATTTCTAAATATTTTTATATTGCCAGTGTGAACTTGCCCCTTTAAATAATATTGCTAAATAAATATGAAAATATTTCTAAATAAGTACGCGAGAAATAAATATTTTGTGAATTATCTAATAAAATTTAAAAAATTGACAAATATTTTTGAATGAAAATTGGCAATTTTTGTACAGGAGTCTTATTCTCGAAAAATATCGCATTCCAAAATACTGAGGAAATCTATAATAGGTAACGTATGCTGTAGTATTTTTGTATGTAATATTTTTGTTTTCATGTACGATATTTTTCAAGAATGCAACTCCAGATCCGTTTCTGCCGAACATTGCGCAAAATGGGACATGTGATAATGACGTCCTGGATATTTTTCTCGTAGCATAGCTGAATATAATGCATGTTCCTCGTAATTGTGGTTCATTTCCGGCATACGCCTTCAATCTATTTTTCCACCGTCGTACGTCACTCGGTACTTTACCATTGAACCCCTCGTTAATTTGCATGCGGTAATTAGATACGCGGAAGCTCGCGTGAAGGTGTACTAGAATCAACCTTCTTTTTTCCGAACCAAATTGTTTCAAGAATGAGAGGGCGAGTTCACTATCCGCGAAAAAATCGCAGAGAAGCTCTTTTGGTGTAACAGTAATTGGACGCTTTTTATATAAAAGACTCTATACCATCTGCAGTACGGCATTGTTAAAACTGATGCTCTGTACAAAAGACTATAGTACTAAAAAGTTGAACGTCAGTTTTAACAACGTCGAGTTGAACAACAATTTGGCAATTTATATATATCTAGGAAATATTTATATAGAAAAGAATTATATATCATGTAACGACGGAAAACAAACAAAATAATTTAATTATTTTATACATATATATGTATATTTAAAAAATATGCATATTATTTATATTTATAGATTTGTATTATGTTGTCCGGAAAATTCCGGAAAGTGCTGATGTTGAAGGAAAATTTAAACGCAGAAAATTTAAATTTTAGTATACATTTATTAAATTATATAGGTTAGTCGGCACGAACTTTTCGGACAACTCAATACTAAAATATTATAATAGTTGTATTCAAAATTCAGTGGTTTGTTTATAAAGATTTATCATTTTGTATCATGTAGCATAAATAATTTTTATTATGTAAGATTTTCTTTTGTAATATTCTTTTCCCTAAAGAAATAAAGAGAGGCAGAGAATTTTGAAAGCCTATCCTTCAGCTTTGACATAGAATGTATTCGTTTCCTTTTATGTTCTTTTATCATATAGGAATTCTCAATTTAAAGGCTTTTATATAAAAATATATCGAAAATTTCTTATCTAAAATTGCTTTTTAATATTGTTTAAACATATATTGAGATATATGAGGAAATATTTTTTACTGCGGCAAACTTATAATAATAATAATAATAATAATAATAATAATAATAATAATAACAACAACAACAACAATATATATAACAAAGATTTTTTTTATTAAATATTTTTATAGCATTTTAATCTTGTAATATTATAGAACTTAAAAATTTACCTGAAAAAGACATCGCAATCTCAACTGTTTTTTTTTTACAAAAAATGATTGCAATGGCAACTAAAGGAAAATTTATTACGAAAACTTACTTGCACACCGTGGGAAGAATGCCTTTACTCTATATTTGTAGAAATGTGTGTTCGAAAACTTTTCTCTTTCGGAGTGTACTCATTTTTCAAGCTCGTATTGGTCGTGCCACTATTTCCAGAAACAGAATATATTGCAACTAAACAATCTATTCCCCAAACGCTCAACGAAAATGGATTCAACGAAAAATATTTTTATATAAAGGAATGTAAACAATACAGATACTTAAACTCAGAAACTTTTAAAGTATAAAAATTTAGAACTTTAAATATTTTAAAATTTAAGTGCTCAGTTTCTTTTAAAACTAATATTTACCAAATTAAATATCTTCTAAATACTTTTAAATACTTTAAAATTGCAACTTAAAGTTTTCGCTTTTACAAGCAAAATTACTGTCAGAAATTTAAGTTAAAATTGAACATAAACGGATTTCACGAAAATAAGAAGATGCTCAACAAAATGATAAATGAAATTTAACATTGAGAATTGTTTCAACGAGAAACGATCGTAATGCTTTTATTATTTCGCACGATATTGCTTCTTTCATGCAACTTGCTTGTTTGTATTATTCTTGCCACGTGCTCGAAAGCGCGCGGGAAAACGATATCGTTCGTAGCTTTTCATGCTGCAGGCTATACGCGATGCAGTGTGCAGTATATGTGCATTTACATCGTGTGATGTTCAAACATGCATTTGCGATCGACTACCCGACACCTCTGATAGGTGACAGATCTTTTCGTGACGCCGCGGCCGTTGTCGTTTGGTTACGATCGCAAAAGCAAATAGAAACAAGTTTTCATTTATGCGATGCATTATTTGTGTAATGCAATGATTTAAACTATAGTTGTAACCTTTATGTGACATTGCATTTAATTCATTCCGAATCAAGTAAAAATTCCTCCTTCTTTGGGCTCCTTTTGAGTAAAATACTTTTGAATGAAATTGTAAACGAAACTGAAGTAAGTGTATAAAAGTTAATGCAAAAATAAAAAATTAAAATAAAAAAATTTCGTATTGTAATTTAATGTGCAATTAAGAATGCTCAAGAAATTAATGCTTTATCTTCAATATAATAAAAAAATGACGATTTTATTTAACATTATTAAAAAATAAATCGTGTAAATTTATACAGATTTATAAAATTCAATGAAGAAAGAAAGCTTTATTTAAAGATGAGATTATTTAAAACGAGATAAAGAATTGGAACGAATTTGTGCAGCTAGTAAATTTAACTGACATTGGTCAAGACAGACGTAAAATGATTGGAGATAGATCTATTAACATAATTTATGAAACTATTTTTGACACGCTGCATCCGATACGTCATAAAGTTTTACAGCATGACATTTATGCTTGTCACTATTAATGTTATTGTGCATAACGAATTCCCGTCTAGCGCGCCTTACCGTTTTGAGCCAAAATTGCATTATTGTAGGATGACATTATCGTAATTGTTTCGCCAACTCGCGATGCTCGGAACAAGATGTATAGTTGTTGACATCTTAAGCTTCAAGAACGTTTAAGTGTCTGCGTTACTGTCTTAGCTTTAATAATTGATTTTCCAAAGCTCTGCGTAATATCAGGATTATGTTCGAATATTTTTTATATATGTCGGAGATGTGTAAAAAAATAAATTTATTCAAATTGCGGAAATATATAAAACAAGTTGAAATTTTTTGTCGACAAATTATATTTGTATAAGGTTTGAAGTTAGCTCTAAATATGAATTTTTACAAAATTGATTAAATGATATTTGATTGTCCATTCATCCACATTTAAGTATCTACAAATAATAATTTATTACTAGTGTAAGCATCTTAAAAAATGTAAATAATTTATTTATTTCGAAAAATATTATCTCAGCCGGAATTTCATAAAAATTCATATTTAGAGAGGAGGAGGCGCCTATTTTATAATTTTATATAAATTTGTTGATTTGTTAATCTTTAAATATTTCAGACCTTTTACTCTTCAGATATGTTTATTGCCGCTGTTCTTTCGTGTACAACTCTAATTTATGTATCGCACATGTTAAATTTTCCGCTTACGAAACCAGTCGCCTATGCAGCCATCGATTATTATTATAATTTCTGTAATATTCCGTTTTATTCACGGACGCGTATAAATTATTGTTCTCGAATAGTAATTAACGGCCGTACGGTGGCAATAACGAATAGTAATTCTGGCGATAATTTGAATTGGATGTAACGTATTATAGCAAAATAATGATTTTATAGTGCTAGCGCGAGTATTTCGAAGCGGCGGCGATTGTTTCCGATAATCACCGCTCGTAAATATCCGGCTACCTTTTAATGGCTCCGAATAAATTAAATGTTTGTCGATGATACCCTACTCTTCAACGATGATCGCGATCGAATTGTGTCGAAATGTAATGACAAGTGATTGTGTGAACCAATTATAGTGATAATTAAAATAGGAATTACCAGATGACATGTCCTTTCTTTCCGTCAGATCAACTGCTGTTTGTATTCTTAATTTGTTTCTTTTTATTGCAAAGTAAACATTTAAAGTAATGTTCAATCTTTAATTATTTTCTTATACTAACATACACGTAATATTATTTGAAATTAGTTCTTAATTTTAAAATTAAGAAAAATTGAAGGTTGTAATACAAATATTCCTTTTAAAAGTTGATTTCTCTTCTTACATTTTATGACAAATCTATCTTTAGATTAGCACTATTCTTTTTAATTACGTAATACTATTTTTAAAAAGGAATTAGAAATATTATTCAAATTTTGTTATACATGCAACTATAAATTTTTATATGACGAGAAGAAATAATAACAAAAAGAAATTTATGAAAGAGATATCTCGCAGATAAAAAGCAGACCGAATGTATGACTTTAATTAAAGTTGCTGAGTTGAAGTGGATTAAGACAAATTGGAAAATATTTTTTCATTTGTACTGAAGTGAGTGGATTAGTTGATACACGTAAAATATAATAGACTTGACACCTGTTAATCGGCACATCGCGATGTCGTGAGAGGATTGACCTGCACGGAACTGTCTGAATAATAGACGCGCGTAACGTACGCGCGAAAGTATGAACGTGGGTAATAAATGGGCGTTCATACAAATTTTCCATGGAGTGTGACGAGAGCGAGACATTAATGCGACCGCATTGGCCGCGGCGTGGCGAAATGTGGCTCATCGCCGGAAAGCTGACGTTGCTCGAAGTCATCGCGCGACGCGCCTGTCGAATTTGTCCATATCTCCGGGGGACGCCTACTGTAACGCGGCATCGTTAGCTGGTCTCGTCGACTTTATGGACATATTTATGTTTGTCACGAACTGTATACAGAATGCGTTGTATACATTGGCGCGTATGCGGCAATATTAACAATCACCCACGCGGCAAAGCAAACGCGGCGCGTCGCAGCTCTTCGCGATTAATATCCACGCTTTCTGCTAGCAGCGGCGTTTGGATTTATAGAACGTAATGATATATTTGCCGCGTGCCGTAATTATGTATTACCACGCTTATATCCCACGTATTCCGCCTCGTAACGCGGTACGCAAATGTAATGCCTCCTCCGACAGGTCGGGACAATCCATTCGCGTTCACGCCGCGAGAAGAGTATATCATCGTTATTGAGTGGATATTTATTACATCGCGCGCATGATGAAAAATTCATTCGACGTTTCAATACAGATATGCGTTACAAGGCTCTCTGTATCGATCGCATTTTGCAATCGTGTTTTTGTGTATTAGTAACGAGAATATTACGACAATAAGCGAAGTAGCAATAGATGTTTTCACGAAAAATTATTCACACGAAACATTTTTGGACGAGATTTATATTAAATGATCCTGATTTGACGCGCGTGCACGTTTTGTGATGAAAGTTTATGAAATATAATCATCAAGAATTTTATAAAAATTTATAATATACATATATTGATGAATATTTATTTCATAATAATATAATCGATGTAAGTTTAACAGGAAACGAAAGCTTTTGGTTGTGTTTACTAAGCGAAAACGTATCCAATAAATTGTATAAGAATTTTATTCGCAGGGTAAATAAAAATTTAATCATTTTTAATCTACATTCGATAAATATACACGTCACGTCGATCTTTTTTATCGAACATGTTGATTTATAGAAATACAGATTTAGAAATTGCAAATATCTGGCCTTGGACATTCGTCCTTTTTTTTTTAAAGGCACGCGACCATTGATTACATTTGCGGTAATTGATTGTGAATAAATTGGTAATCCGGAGATAGCAGCTACCATCGCTGCTTGCCAGGCCACATAATTAATTCCGCGGCGTTATCTTTCTGTTTCAGGTGAGTCGACGCCGTCGAGAAAATGGACGAGCTCTCTCTCCCCCGGGGCCGTTCAACTCTGAATACGCGTAAATCTTACGTACACATGTATGCGCGAGCAGCTCGGTACGTACTATCGACGCGTATTTCTTTTAGAATACGGCGCGAACCGACAGTTAAACCATCTGGCAATGTCTGCTATTCGCAGATCAAGCGTATGAATTTTCCTTACAAAAGCTTACAAATAAAAAAATATTCCGCTGTGGAAATATTTTATTTGGACTGCTTTTTATACAATATGTTTATTTATCGTGACACTTATATGCATCTTAGAGAAAAAAAAATATATATATCTTATTAAATAATCTGAAATAAAAAAAATAGTATTTTCTAATTAATATAGTATTTATGGATGAATTCAAAATATTCTTAAAATTATATACGACTTTGTACATGAAATAAATAATAAAAACATTACAGTTTTATGATTTCTACTATTTTAAGATTTTTATTATTTTTAGTCACATTTTTTATTAAAAAATCTTATGATCAATTTTTATTAGAAAACACTTTTTTTACATCTTTGTTAGATGATTACTTTTTGTCGGATTTTAAACTGATATTTTCTGCAATCAATTTTTATACTATTAATTTTATAAGAAATTGTAAGACTCAATTTATGTATTTACATGACGTATTCCAATCTATTCTTACGTGATCTTTGTATCGTTCCATAATTGCAATCGAATAACAAGTCGCTCGACTGTGATAGCTCGTGGTGAATTCCCGTCCAGAGACCAACAAATCATGCACCAATCATTTTTGGTGGCACGCTAATTGGATGCCGAGTTCGTGGCTCGTCCCGTACCGAGTGGGCGAGTTTATCGATAATTCCTCGCAAAATGCTAATTTACTGATAACCGAGCGCAGCCAATTTAGAGACGCGCTCCGCTTCTGCTATCGCTCATCCCACATATGCCAATGCGCCTGTTATGGTTGTAAAGTGATTTCAAATTCTGGCGTGTACTCGGATATTCGAATATTACCACGATTCGATCTTCGAAATTGATTTTATTTGACCTACATCTTCGCATAATGCAATTATTTACACATTTATATATATGTTTGTTCGGTGTAAGATAAGATGGTATAATTTTGAACATGTAGAATTCCAAAATAAGATTTGAATCCAATTTTCGAGATTCAAGTTTATAATAGTAAGTTTATAGTGGTAATTCTAATTATATGAAAAATAGGTAATGAAGGATACAAAATAAGAAAGAACTAAATTTGGAAGAACCTCAAAAATTGTATTTAAATCTTATTTTATTCAGAAATGTATTATGTTTAAAGTTGTATCAGTTTCTTATCCTATATTACGTGATAAAGATAATTTGAAGATGTTGTTTGGACTACAAGATCTAAATACCTTGAAAAATTAATTCTGATATTTAAAGAAAGCAGTATCTCGTATTTTAAATATTTACGTGTATTCTCGAGATACTGTCCAATACTGTGAACGTACGATATATGACATTCACAAGATCCCTCTAAGAAAAGAGCTGTAGTTCGATATCGGTTGTCACGTTATTCGCAATCCGCCAACCTCAAAAGCGAGCAAGGAAACTTCTTGCTCAGTTTTCCCTCTTCCTGCTTCGTCTCTCTCTCTCTCTTTGTATTGAATCGTTGTGGTGTCTTGTCTTCCGTTCGCCTGTATATCTGCCTGTAGACCGCCGCCGTCGCCTCGTTTTGTACGTTTTCCTTAGAGTCGACAAGCTTGACGCGATCGCGAGCTTGTTCGCCAAGAATTTCCTCAGGAAATACGCGCGCGTCCGTCGTGCGAGCCACTTAACATAAAAGAAGTAGGTCATCCACCCTCGTTTCCTTTTGGTCAAGGACTTTGATAGAATAGAAGATGAGCCGCTAGTCGCATTCGCTGAACGTTGGCGAAAGTCAAAGAAAGATCTGATACGATAAAAGCTGTAAATGCCAGAAGAAAGTATCTTAGAAAATGATAATATCGATAAGAGTAAATAATTTTTATCACAAGAAATGAAAATAATGGATGAGGTGTAATAATGATTAATAAAATACGAGTATAGAAATCATATCACATTTGTCTGTAATCATATATTTTTTGTGAAAGATGCCTAGAATTTTTTATAGTATTGTTAAGAAACATAATTTTAAAAAATGACACTTAAAACTGTTATATGTCAAGTATTGAAATCATTTCGATGACGTACAAAAGAATATTATTAAAACTGTTTGTATTCTGATTGCGGTCTTTCTTTCTTTCTTGTCAGTTAAGAATAGAGAACTCAGAATAGAGAATGATTTGTTAACTACGTTTGTTAAACAGAGAGTGATACAGATAATTTAAGAAATGTATTTCATGAAAATATTCATAATATGTTATTGAGATACGAGGATCGTGAAACTTCGATGGCACTTCTCTCTTGTCAGGCTTATTTGCGTCTCCCTCGTATTTCTCGTTTCCTTTTGAGCATCCTTGAACAGAAAAGAGCTTATTATTTGCTCGAGGATAGCTATGTCAATAATTTTAGAATGTAACAATATTGAATATTATCTAATTTTAATAATCCTATTATTGATATTAAGTTTAGCTTTTTGTATTGTTAAATTCCTAATTGTCAAATTATATCCAATTTGAGTTATTTTTAACCATTTTTATATAAGTCGCCACTACTCCTAGTCAATATAGTATTAGTTTAACCAAAACAATGGTGTTAAACAATTTAACTCTTAAATTTAAATTTGAGTGAAATTTAAAATGTATTAAATTTTACTCAAATTTAGTTTATTACTTACATATATTGCATATGTTAACATGAACGTTGTTTACTTTAAAGTGAATTACAGAAATAGATTGATTTACATGTTGACATACATGGAGGTTAAAAATAATAAAATGTTGTTTTACTGAAAAAATTGGATTTTATATTTAAATACCACTCACTTCTTTTACATTTAATAATGTATAATAAAGGTTTTTTTTAATTTCGGAATGATTTTGTAAAAAATGTCTTTCTGCAAAGTTATTATTTAATTTTAATTTAATTTTTTTTATTGAATAATTTTTTATTATTAGTTTCTTGATAGAGACGATGTTAGACGTATTTATTATATATATCAATTAATAGAAAACATGAATACATTTATATTCTTATTCAAATTACACAGAAAGAATGATTTTGCTGAATTATCAAAAAATTTACCTGGATACAGATCTGAAAATAATTTTGTTAAATCATCAAAAATTTATATAGAACGCTTAAGCATTGATGACAATACAGTAAAAAGTTTTAACATTTTAGCAACCAATTTCAGTATTCTACATTCGATTAATTCGATTGGCCAAAATTATTTTCAGATCTATAGTCGGTTTAACTAAATTTTTAAACACTTCAACAAACCATTCTTCCCTGTATAACAATTTAAAATAAAAGCTCAAAACAACGTTATTCATTACCACAATACCTAGAGATTATCGCACTTCAGGGTCAGATTTTCTTCTGTTGAACATCGCGCGAGTCACGCACGCGTTCCCGCGTTTATCTTAACAACCACGAGAAGTGATAGCATCTGGACATCTTATATTCGTGTTTGCGTAATTACCGCGATTTTAACATGCTCGTGATTCATATCAGACACCATTCGTTTTATTCGCGCACGCTTGCAAAAATCTCACAAAAGCGCGAAATACGAGACGATATATGATATACGCTGTGTCATCGTAGATTTACTTTGTAATTAAACGAAGATATGATACGCGATGCAATGTTCCATAATAAGTCTTCGTAATACGAGCGTCAATCGATTTACTATTATACTGTTGTTTGATTTTATTGAAAGCGTCGTGTTAAAATTGTGAATTTCGAAAATTGTTCGGAAATTGAACTTTTGAAAAAAAAAATAACGCGAGAAATCAGCGGATTTTCACATTCTATTCGCGTGGAAACACTGAATATGTAATCGTCAACGATGTACATTGCTGATGGATTGACGGATCGACAGTCGACATTCGACGTTATCTGACCACGTTTACGGAAATAGATATGCCAGATAAATGGCGTAGCTTAATTGGAACGTCGATATGGCGTAATGGTATTGACGAGGGAAAGCAATATAGCACATCTCTTTCTTCGTTTCCGCTTGTATTGCACTTTAAGCCGTATTGCCTAGTTCGAGATTCTGACGGAGTGTACATGCCGGAAGAACAATGTAACCGACATGCCTGGACCGGAAAATTTTCGTTGATCGGGTCAACGAAGTAACTTCGTCGAAAAGATTCTCAGCTGAACAATATTTGTTCTCGATAACAGAGTGAAATCGAAAAATATTTTGTTTGTTTCGATTTGGTGCGAAAACGAGACATCTTGTTTGCGTTCTTTTCGTTTGCGAGGAAGAAAACATCCCGATTTCTATGGATGTTTTCGCAAGTTGCGTTCGGTAACTACATTTAAAACTAGTTTTCCATTTTAATTAAATTTTAATCAAATATACAATTTATAAAGTAAATAATTTTGACTATCGGAAATGTTTTTTTTACGGTAATACTGCCGGTAGTCTTTGCTGATTAAATGAACTCGTTGCGACAGAGCAGTTCACACTTCCGGTCAAGGGAAACAAATATCGCGCGCCACGACGTCGCTTGCAGCGCGAAACGTTAATAACCGGGAGTGATGTATGGCCGAAAAGTTTATATTCCGGCCAGACGCGGGGGTATTATGATAGATTACGCAACATTCCGCGCGGAGGATACTCAACGAAGTTAACAAGTTGATTAGTCGGCGTGGCGACGATTTAAATAACGTTACGTCGCGACGCCACGCCGCGCCGGTAGTGTTAGCAGTGCGGCAGCCTTTCAACATGGGAATAAATATCCGCCTAAAAGGTAGTAAATTTACGAAATTATATTATTTAAGAAAATGTTAAATTCTCTCTTCTCTCTCTCTCTCTCTCTCTCTCAGCTACATTTTACGCCGAGACTGTCTTGACTGTGACACCGGAAAACTAATCTTTCGAATATACATGAAACATTCAGGGAACAATGGTTTTGCTGAAATATCTAAAAATTTAATTAGATATAAATCTAATAATAAATTTTTGTGGATTATCAAGTAATATTATTTATTATTAATACATTAATCGAGCATTCAATATTTGGATTGAAATTATTTCATTAAACATTTAATAACTCACTTTTTCCTTTGTATTCATAAGTTACAATTTTAGAAGTATAGTATAAGATATATAGTCTTTTAATTTATTGTATTTTCTTGAAAAAGCGATAATAAAGCAAGAGGAGATATTAAAATAAATATTTTTTAATTTATTTTTTATTAAATATAGAATTTTTATTAAATATAGAATATTTACATTCATTTGTAAGAATGTTTTATACTTATGTCAAAGCTGTAAATCTAGACATTAAACAGCTCGAATATTAAAAGAGATATTAAGATTTCTAGGACAATTTATTCAGGTAATTAATTCGTCTGGCAGATGTCTTTAAATAATTAAAGATTCTCAGAGGTTTATCTACCGTAAGAACTCTTCTTTGGAGAATAGCCAAGTACACTTGCATAATCTCGGGTAATTTATTTGAAAAAGATGCGAAAAATTATTAAAATTAGTTTTTAAACTGATTAAAGTGCTTATCATATTAAAACCTTTTTAAATTTTTATATTACTTGCGTATAATATGTCAGTAAGGTATTCTTTTTTTTTATTTTGATTTTTTATTAATAAAATTTTTTTATTAATAAAATTGCTACAGATAATTAGAATAATATAACATTTTCATTTCAATGATTCTCTATATAGCAATTAAAAATAACCGCGACAGTTTATCATCAGTTATATCATTTATTCAATCCATTTCATTCACATTATTCATTCGAATTTTTAGATGTTATTTCCAAGAGACAAAGGCAACTAGCCATAAAATATGCAGATACAAAACAATGAATCGTTTGCATTAATCATAAAAGTAGTTACGATAACAATGTGTACAATAAATAACTAAATAAACGAAATATATAGCGATGTTAAACATCGGTTATAAATTCAGCGATAATTTTCTCGAAATATATACAATCATAAACTTTCTCGCTTTTCACCAATAATAAAAATAGCACCAACTTTTGATCGTAGAATATTCTTGTTAGATTCGCGATTACGCTCGCGTAGCGCAGAATGTTTCTTAAACCGCGGGCTATACTACGAGAAACTATACAACCACGACCGTCAAATAACGCGAAACTGCAGGCAAATAATACGAAAGTGTGTATCGCGGTGTAGTTTCACGTGAAACCCATTGGCGAATTTCGTAGCGCGGCGAATTATTACGATGGCGACCATTCAAAGCGGAATATGCAAAGCAGAAACTTAACAGTGCTTGCTAGCCGCGTGAGCTCGGAACTTTTATTTCGCTCTTCTCCGGAGATTTTTTTCGCTCGCCTTCCCTTCTCACCCCTCGTTCTTCGATTTGCAACTTCATTACCCGAGACGGCAATCCTCAGGATCGCCTTGCCTGGAAAAACTCGTCGCTATTGTCGCTCTCGTCGTCCCTCCTTATAATTTTTTCGATTAAACTTGCTTGCTTCTTTATATGGCAGATATGAAGAAAAATAATATGATCACTATCGTCGATCATTTAAGCAGTGATTGCGTCTCAACATCATAGGGATTAACACGCTTTTAAAATGAGGACCCGTCCCATCATCGCGTTACATGAGCTACTATTTCGTTACATGATATCACGTCGAAAGAACTATAGTATCATTTTATGCTTCATCAAACGAAGATCGATACTGTAGAGATAGCTTCTAGTAGATTTATCTTGATGATGCAAATGAAGGTTCAGAAGGATGTTCTACATTTGATGTAACTTGCTTTAACTCGATAACTTTGATGTAACATATAATGTAACTTGCAACTTCATCATATTTCTACATAGGTAAGTATGTAAATAAGTTCTCGAGATTATCTCTCTAATTTATATCTGCGATTTATATTTTGACCGACATGTAAGGTTCATATTACTCCATTTTCTTCATAAAATATTAATTTAAATTTAAATATTGGCAAATGCTGGAATAGATCTGCACATTAACAAGAATATATGTGCATTATGTTTAATTAATTATAGATGTAATTTTAGATGTTCGCTAATGAAATCTGAAATCAACATAGCTTTGGTAACTGTGAACTTCGACTTATGTGATTTGCAAATCGAAAAGCTTACGTCATTCTGTTGCTTTTTCCCTCGCAAACAACGTGGAAATGTCGTCTGGCGACTATACGCCTAGCATTTGTACGAGGCAAAAGCTGGCGAATGTTGAAGACTTCTAGCAAAAAGCTTCATCGGGAAAGCCATCTCGTCAAAGACTTCTTTCCTACTGCCTCCCTTTGCTACACACCCACAAACAAATACATATGTGTAGATGAACGGTACGTCCGAAGCTCGATCGATCTTCCTAGGAAGAGAAATCCCTCTCGGGAGATCGCGTAACGCTTATCCTGTGTACATATGTGAGCTCATTTCCATTGAGTAAAGTTGAGGAGTAATACTGGGAAATGTGTCATATAAGCATAGAGGCAAAAGATGGTTTGGGAAATTCGAGTTTAAGACATTTAATAACTCTCTTATTCATTAAATATTTGAAATCTTGATAAAAAATTCTTTCTAAGAATGGTTAGGTTTATGATGAAAAAGTTTTTAAAAAAAGTTAAGAAAAAGTTAAATTAAATTAAAGTAGAATAGAAATAATGAAGAATGATTAAGAGACTTTATTTTGAATTTTTTAAAAGAAATTTTTTCTACGAAAAAATTAGAAAAAAATTAGGTTAAAAATGTATTTTTTAAATTATCTTTAATTTATTAAATTATATTAAATTATAAATGTTATCTTTGAAATAATATTAGATTTTTGCTTTTATTATCGATATGTATTGTTAATGTAGTAAAATTTAATTTTTATTAAATATCTTTTGTTTTTAAATATATTTATTATTTGAATTAAAACATACTTTTCTACATTCGAACCATCAATGATACACGAATGACGTATTAAAATATGGTAATTTTTTTTATTAATGTTAGGTAATAATACGTTAACATTTTTTTTAATAATGCATTTTTCACTTTTTTATACAGTTTGTTTTTAATCAAATTAAAATATTTCTTTTTTTAATTCAAGAATATGATTATACGAAGAGAAGTATTTAATTGACACTACCTTGAATAGGTATCTGTGAAATATTCGTGATGCTTTTATTATTGAGTTACATTTTTACCTAGAGAATCCAGAGAACCCAAGTATTATCTTATTTTTTTCTCGCAGAATTGCCGAAAGCGAATCCTCCGAGGCTTTTTAGCCACCTTGCTTGCATATTTACGCTCTAATCCACACGCGTTCTAATTAAATAACCCGCAGACCGCAGGTGATATTTAATTAGAGCCACAGTAGTTATTTTAGTCATGATATTATTCTAGCGAAAAAAGGGGTCGACGATTCTTTTGTGCGTTTTAGCTGGTGGAGGAAGTTTCTGGCAAAACGAGGAAAAATGCTATTTACTGGACAAAGCACAGGTATATGAAAATATGTGCTTGATGCAAGAGTTAATTTTGATCTCAAAGTATATTGCAGTTATTCTTATTGTTCCGTTAATTAGAGCAGGAAAATATGGCCAATATCTGTAACGAAATTTATAATGAACTACATTATTCTATGTTATACGCTCAATTTTTTACTGTCACTTTATTGATTCGATCCTTTATCACACGCTTCTTCCACATTGGCTCTTTACTATTATTACTTTATCGTACTAATCTTCTGTTCTGTACTAATATACAAAATGAACTCAATATATTATGTACTTGCTACTTTAATTTTGTTTAATTAGGCTAACGTGACTTATTTGCAAGAATTTATAATACTTTCGCAATATTTCATTGTAGAATAAGTTCCATAAATTTTTCATTAATTTAATTTGGAAATAAAATCTTGACTATTTATTCTACAATTTTTCAAGATTTATCATCAATTATTAAATATTTTTAAAAAACTACTTCTTAATGGATTATCATATTTTTTTTACATAGGATGATATTTTTTTTATGTATATGTATATATAATGCGCCATTTACATATTATTTCTACATATTACTTATGTAAATTTATGATTTTTTAAATTTAATCGACTATTCTCCTCAGAACTGTTTAATATAATATTAATAGTATCTATTTATACGGTAGATAAAGCAACATATCTCGCATGACATAATTTAATTCAACAAAGCAACGTACGATAATAATTTTGAATTGATCAGAAATAATTCGCCTGACAGAACACACGCGCTTCGTTTCCCGGTTTCATTCAGCTAACTTTCCGCGGGATATTATTATAATCCTTCGTCATTGATGTGAAAACTTTATGCTCGCTTTTTCAGACTATGAATTCGTACAATGCCCTGACCCACTAAAATATGCAGCAAATTTTCTGTACACGATGCGATGGATAAAATTCACTATGCCGCTGCCATCAAATTCGATATATATTAATATATTTTCTGCTAAATATGACATGTGTACGTATGTGATTGCGTTGTACACTTGTATGCCTACTATGTGTATGCGCGCGCGGGTTTTCATTATTTAGATATATATACAATATTACATATAATGAACAAAAATATATGGTAATTTCAAGTTTAGAAGAAAATATTGTAGTGTACTTTTACTTTTTACCAATTATTTTTTAACGGTAATTACAGACGAGTTCAATCATCAAAAAATTTTATCGAAATAAAATTTATCTAATATATTTGATAAAATATGATAATTTTTAATTTAAAAAGCACTATAAATTGAAATAAAATTAAGTTTGGTATATTAAAATATATATATTTTGATAATATATATATGTATATATATGTGTATGTATATATATATATATATGTATTGATACGTTTTATAAATTATTTTACTTAGACAGTGTTAAACGATTAACAACCTTTAACATTTCCCTGGAGTTTTGCTTACGATAGAGAATTAATCATAATTTGGAAAATGTGCTGGTAGAAATCACATGGAGTAATCTCGATCATAAGATGAATAAACAGATTAATGTAATCTTGTATTTTAATCTTATATTCTTTAGGCACACTATAATATTTCGATTATTTAATTATTAAAGCATTTATAAGGATCTTATAAGAAACCCATGTAGAAAGATTTTCGTTTTTAATATTTAATTTGGGAATTAATGTATCTTAATCATTATTAATAAACCATAGATATTTTTAATTCTCATAAATGTTTTTATTGAAATTTCTTATAAGGATAAGTACACGGAAAGAATGGTTGTGCTAAAGTATCTAAAAATTCAGCTAGCTATAGATCTGAAGATACATTTTGTTGGACCAAAATAATTATGTATACTAAGAAAAAGATGTTTTAACAATATTATTTTAATTAATAAAATAATTTTGTTAATTTATAACAGTGTCAATGAAAGAAATAAAATTTTTAAAACAAGAGCATAAATATTTGTTTCATTAGGTACTATAGTAAATTAACAAAATTATTTACAATTAAGATAATGCTGTTGATACAACATCATTTTTTCAGTGTAGAATGCTCAAGTTGATAGCTGAAATATAAAAATTTATTACGACATTGCTCATCATACTTGAATTTTCTACACAAGTGTTTTCCAATAAAATTATTTTCAGATCTGTATTTAACTATATTTTTGGATATTTCAGCAAAATTGCTCTTTCCGTGTAATCTGTGTAACTTATGTGTCATTATATTAAAAGTATTGAAATTTATTTTAATAGATAATAAATATCTGTATAATGTAATATCCTATAATATAATGACTAATTTTCACAGATTTCGCGAACTTATAGATTCCAACTTAATACCCTGCGAATACTTATATATATTTACACTCATACACTTTTTATTTCTATAAATTGTACATTACAATAGACATTTAAGGGAAAACGAAAGTAAGATGTAACTTAAGAATAGTAACAAGAAATTAAAATCTCATATATATTTGAAGTAACGACAGCTAAAGTTTATTTTTTTTATTTATATTCTATAATTTAAAAAAAGTATATACAATTATATACGTAATTTTTATGTGAGTTATTTTTCAGTCAGAAAAAAATTAGTTATGAATAAAAATATAATTTTGTTGAGATTAGTTTTCGATATTATGATACACATAATGTAAAAAATATCTGTTTTTATTCAAGATAATGGAGGTGCAATAGTTAACGCAAAATAAAATACATAAAATCGACGTGGAACAAGATAAATTGCAAGGTTCTTGTCACAGAAACAGGTGGACGAGTCGCAAAAAGTGAATCGTTTCTCGTTATTATTCCTATTTTTCTTGTAGCATGTCACGATCACATTACTGAATTTTCTCCGTTGTATTTTTCGTAGTATCGAAGTGCGGTTTACAATTAAATGCTCAACGATAAACTCAAAATGATTATAAAATATATCATTGCACGGAATAACCGAGTAATGTCCCCGCCATGTCGAAGAGATAGAAAAAAACCGAGAATTTTCTCCAATAAGAAATCCATCGAATGTATTTTATATGTGTATATATTCAGATGAGTACCTACGTTTGTGAAGACCGGGTGTACGACCGAAAACCGATTTGCCAGCTCTTTACGAGACTAGGCGAATTCAGGATCGTGCAAACACTTTCCGAGATCAAATGCAGACATCTTGTCCCTAGAAATTCTTTGGCATTGGCCAATCTCCGAAAATTTCAGTGTATGCACGAATGCACGTCTTAATGCCTTATTCAATTTTTGTTTCTCTTAGAAGAAAATAATGAATAGCAAATATAACAGTAAAATAAATCGTAATTTTTTTATCATTTAAATTCATTTATCAATTATGCTAATCTATTCTCGCAAGATTGTTCTCGTTTTTAGATAATGAAATATTATATTTTTATTAGCTGTAGGAGTGAATTGTAGATAAAAAATCGAATTTCAAGAATTAATTGTGAGATATTTTATTCGATATCGAATTGTGGTTGTTGCATTATTTACAGTATAAAATAAAATATTAGAAGAGAAATTTTAGAAGACTTATTAGAGAGAGAGAGAGGAGGGAGCGAGAGAGAGAGAGAGAGAGAGAGAGAGAGCGATAGATACTTTATATAATGAATTAGAGATTTTAGATTTTCTTATAAATGTGAAATATGCTGCGTCCGGAAAAATCAACATAATATCACAGGATTAAATTTTATATAAGATTAAATTTTAAATAATCGCTATATTTTTCAAATAGCATAACAATGGCAACCGTTTATTTAACATGATTGCTAATTCCGACTTCGATAATTCACGTCCACGTACCACACTAAATTCATTATTGTTTTCCGGCATCAATATGGCACTGTGGACGATATTAATTTTTGCGCATCATCTCGGGCGTAATAAAATAGCTGAAATAAATTAGCTGATGCCTATACGCGCGCTTCAATTAATCGCATATTGACAACGACTAAAGGTGGATATGTTCCTGCAATGACGAAAGGTTTATTGAAACGTGCGAGTGCAAGTAATCGAGCGTGCCGAGTACGATTAAGCGATGTAAAAACGTGTACTATTACATTTTCCGAAACGGAACACTGGCATGCCTCGCCTCACGTGCATGCGTTACAGTTTTAATTATAGCCAACGCGTTCTTCCGGTGGAATGGCTCTATACTCACGGTCAATCAACGGCCGATTCGATTACTTCGATAATCGAATTGTTCTGTCCGTTGGAACAATTTTTTTCACCGAACTCTCGTTCGCTTCCATCGAGATAACGAATATACGACGAGAATAAGAGCCTTATTAATGTATGCATTTTGGTCTGAAAACTAATATGATCTTTTATCATTTTTATTTATGTTTTATAGCTTTATTTAGTTTACTTATTTTGTTGAAATCTAAAACATCAAGCGATCAATTAGATTACTTCGATTAGAAATAACAGAGGGGCATTTTGAGAAACCATTTGGAAACGTCAATTAATAATGGATTTTCTTAACAATTAACCGTGTAAAATGCGCTATCACAATTAAAGTAACATATAATACCACAAAAGTTAACGGATTTGAAGAATCTTTTTTATAAATATAAAACAATGTTTAGGTGCTTGTATCTATGAAATTTATAAAGAAACACTCAATGTTTAGTTAAAATATGAAAACGTATTTAAAATAAATTCTATTTTGAAAGGATGTGCTTTGTCCTTATCATTTTCCTTATTTTGTAAAGAAAAAATATCATGGTTCGCGATGAGAGATTTGTTTATCAAGCAAACGTCACGAGGAAAGAAACACAAGGCTGAAAATTCGCTCAAATATCCGCGATGAGTCGTACTGTCGCGAATATTCTCGATGAAATTTGTCATCGTCGTATTTCGACACCACTGTCGATAGCTCTCTTTTTCTCTAGCGATCTGTTTTTTCTTCTGAGAGGAGGTCGGAATTGCGACTGAGGCGTGCACGGCTACTTATCTCGATGGTAAGCGAGTGGTAAGTGCAGAACATCTTGGTGGACTAAAGAGTAAAGAGCCTTTGAAAGTAGCTAGGTACGCGGTAGTCGTCGGCATCGTTGTCGTCAGCCACAAACTCGATGCAGGGTAAACCGAGACTCTCGTAAATCATCGTTTGTATTCCGCGTCGGTGCATCGTGAATCAAACTCACTCAGGGAATCCCCGAGGTCGAAACGACGATGACGAAGAAGTTCGTTCTCTTTCAACGTTTTCTCGCCTACCCAGCCTGTGCCGACACTCGTCGTTTTTCTTTGATTAATCGACTTAGTTTCTTAATTTTTTCGGGATTCTATCGAAAGTTTATAGATGCCACTCGAAATTCTTAATTTAAAATATTATATCTAGTCATAGGAAACCTACATTTTTCGTAAACTTGAACTTTTACAATGTTAATAAGTATCATAATGAAAATTACGTTGAATATGGAAAATTATCAAAGTTTGTTAAATTTTAACACATCGAAAAAATTTTTAACTTAATTATTCTTGGATAATGATTTTTAAATGATATGCTGTGAGATTTATTAGAAATTTTGAATGTTACATTGTTATAAATAATATAAATGAAGAAAAGGTGTAAATAATTTTTTTTTATATAAATTTTGATCATCCAGTTTAAAAATTGTATAATTTTATATGTATAAATTTGATGAATAACAATTATCAGAAAATTCAATTCAGTTGCTGTTTTCGTGAAAACATTTTGATAATTTGCATAAATTAATTTTCTCAGTGTTATTTTATATATATATATATATATATTTTTTTTTTAATTTTTGCTGCAGATAAAATAACTGTCTGTTGTTTTGTCCGAATATTGGATTTTAATGTTTTCATGTACAACATCTAATAAAAGCAGATTATGTTCGTAATTAATTATTGCATTGCAGTTTTTATTATGTTGAAAAAAATATTGGTCACTGCATTTTTCATAAACAATATAATTTAGATTGATTTATATTTAATTTGTGTCACATATATTTTATGTCTCGTATTTAAAAACTCGTACTTATGCATTATTTTGTTTTTCTTGTAATTATGTACTTATGACGAGACAGTCCTGACAATAACTTAGGTTTTTATGCAAAAGAGAAAATATACAGTAAGAGAGATCCGACTGGAACAACCACAAATACCAAACTACAGCAACAACTTGAGAGTATACCTTGTTTCGCATTGTTAAATGCTTCGCATCGTTAAGCTGCGTCGTGTAAAGCGTGCATAGACGAGATAAGGACGACTGACTATTTTATAATTTGCGTCTTGTGTCGCATTGTTAAATAAATTCAACCTGTGGTAAAGCGTGCAGCAATGCGATAAGGACATCAGTATACGGTGGATTCTTGGGGAAATATACGCCAAACGCTGTATATCTCAGGATTTATTTTACGTCGAGGGCGTGAGATAACGTACTACATACCTTTTATTCGCGGAAATAAATTATATCCTTTAGTACATGTACGATTCCAGTGGAACGTGCGAAATTTTGAGCTTATTAAGTGGATTTAATGAAGCGACTCAGAATCAAAAATAAAAATAATGAAAATATAAACTTATTTTGGAATAAAGTGTTGGCAAGTGTGATTATTTTTTAATTCATCGCCTTTGAAAAATTAAATTTATCTTTTTAATATTATTTCACAGAAAAATCAAGTAATATTAGGGATATTGACAGTTTTTGAAATATAGAATCGAGGTTATGATTTAAAATTTAGGGCATTCATAGTCGTGTCTGTAACATCAGAAATGTACGTGTAGATGTAGATCCTTTATGCGAACATCGGTAACTGTCGTTGAGGTTGCCGAGAATCCTTGAAATCCGCCTCTTTGATACGCGTTTTCACATAAGAGCGCTTGAGGCGCGCTGTCGGGTCGAGGATCAATCTTTCTCGGCCCTCGGCGTCTGCTCGTTGAAGTTGTCGGGAAACGACTGGCAGTTAATTTACGATGTTGGCCAAGGAAGTTGGTCCTTCTGGTCTTATCAGCGTAGTGGCCGTCGCGCGCGCGATGCGAACTCCCGCGGCGATCGAAGAAAGGCTTCTGCGGACATGGCTTTAACCCGTGATAAACCCTTGCTCGTAGCCATGCTGCCCTTTCATCCCTTTGTTACCCTTTGGCCGCTCTTTACGTCTTACGCTTTTGCGGTTTCACAACGCCGCTTCTATCTAGAAACCGATATAATTTTAACGAATTCGAATCTTTGTCTATTCTATTAAACTGATATTTTCTCAAAGTTATTACAACGTATAATATTATTTTTTAATAAAACAATTAATATAATTATAGTTAAAACTGACGTTTTAATTTCTAACTTTAATTATGTTAATATAATTTTTAATTTGACGTGGACATTTGTGTTTAGTTCATAATTTCTTTCTTATTTTGTTTGAATTACAATAGGCTGAGGCTTATTAGCTTAATAATTTTAAACAATTTTGAAAATGTTTTATTAAAACAACGAATATATATTTTAGTAAAGTTTAATTAATTTTTATGCCACAAAATAAATAATGCTTATTTAATGAATTTTTAAAAATATTTTTCACGATTTTATTTAAGAGGCTTTTCTCTTCTTATTTTTTAGTTTATTGGCAGATACGAATATTTCAGCAAGTTTGTATACATAATATAGAATGAAATTCTTTAAAAGCTAGCTGCTATTTTGATATGTAAGCTGCCCAAGTTTAGAAACGGCGGTGATGATTGGTATGAAATATTTCTTTACATTTTATAACATTGAAAATTGAATATAAGATTAATATCAGACCGATTCTATCTACTCTTCTATCTTCTCTCTATTTTGCTTATGCCGTTAGTGTTGCTGGAAGATATTCAAACTGACGTACTCTTGAGAATTTCAAGCATTATACGAAAGAGCATATTTATCGGAAAAGATGCTCCTCTTTTTGGTCTGGATGGCAAAAGTTCACGCGAGCATTTCTCTTTTCTTCGTCGTCCTTGCCCGTGCCCGACATCACTGAATCAAATATCGATCGTGTGTTAATTTCATTGTCTTAACGAAGCGAAAACTTTCTCTATTGAAGCATCTTGTTCTCCGAAGAAGACATTGATTTTTAGCTGGAAGAACAATCGCGTACGTCGCATGAATGGCCGTGTTTTAACATAGAAATTGTTGTTTAATAGCTTAATTACATGCGAAGGGATAGAAAGAGGAAATTGAAATGTTGGCGTTTATGATATGTCCTTATTTTATAATTTCAACGATATCACGAATGAGACCCGCATTATTATATCGGCTAGGAATTAAAAGTCCGAGACTGGCTGGCTAGCCATTGCAGTTGGATTTACATTTCTAAATGGATAACGTCGCGCATGTGAAACAACGAAAAAGTACAACCCGGTCCAACGTTGAGAACCAACGAAGCCCTTAACGTTTTTCCTTGCCATGCCTAGCGATGCCCAGCCTTGCTGTCGACAACGGATTTGCTCTTTTTAATCGCACTTTGTTGCTTTTCTCTATTAGTTCTTATCCTGTATATTTATCTCGTTTTGTGAAGAAAATGTAAAAATGTGTGACGAAAAGAACATATCTAACGACTCGGATGCTCGTAAGAGCTTCTTCGATGCTCGTAAGAGTGATAAATATTTACACTTTACCTCCTCTCTTCATGTTGGGGAAGAATAATTTTTGCCGGTGCACTTACAGGCTTCACAGATCGTTTCTTCAAAGCGGCGTGGCAATTTCTCGAGAGTTATCTGAAGCGAAAAACTGACAGGAGTATTCGACCGATGCGAAATTGCGATTTAAACGGTCGAAAAAAGCCTTCGGAAAACAGCGTGAAACCGGGGAAAAATTTAGCCGATGAAAATTAAGAGTGAGACATACACACGAACGAACTTGCTTTTTTTTAAATATTTCTTTTTGTACGCGATAGTTTTTAAGTGAGGAAGCAACGAGTTTTCTCCTTGCTGTGGAAATCGAGCGAAATTACCGCAGACAGACTAGCGGTTGTAATATCTTTCTCTCTTTTTTTTTACCGTTCTACATCAGTTTGAGAGGTTCAATTTTATTACGGCGGATGTACGTCGGAAAACTAACTTTGCCGCTGTGAAACTTTTTTTGCACTTGTGCGATCAGCTTTTCCCTCATTTTACGCCCACCTCGCGAATTAAATAGGATTCGTTGTGCTTATTTAGTTAATATGACGATTACAGTTATTATTATACAAAACGATGATATTATCGCGCAAAGTATATTATCAAAATTTGGTTACTTTTGACTTAAATACGTAGATATGTGACTGAAATATAACTGGAGAAATATTTGAAACTTTAATAGATCATTAAAAAAAGAATGAAAATACGGATTAGATGTCAGAACGTAGAGATGTTTTAACATTTCTAAAATAGAAGAGTTCTACAATAATTATAGAAAATTATTTTCATTACATACACGATAAGTTATTGTCAATTATTACCTTTAATTTTTTATTTATAATCTTATATCCTTTATTCTATAATATCTCTTATTCTAATTTAAATGTCGTAACTGCATGTTGTTATAATTTGCAACAAAGTTATAGACCAATTTATAATTGCGTTACAAAATTCCGTGCATTGACCTTCTATTGGACCGTAAGAAATTAATTTTCGAACGAGTAGAAGGACGCCATTGCCTCGGGGCGGCATTGTTCTGTAATAACTTCTAATAATTTTCTGCCGTTACGTGAAATCCTCGATACCATTACTCGGAGTAGTAGTTAACGATGGTTATTGTGATTCCCTTGTTCGTACAGGTTGTCCCAGAAGTCTCGCAATATGGCTAAATCGTCGACGGAAGCTGCACATATAAGAATGTTTTTGTCAGTATTTACACAATTATTTCATATTGTTGAAATATTAAAAAATTTCAACAGGGAAAGCTCCGAAACTTGCAAATAAAAAAACGATCAAACTAACTTTGAGTGACCTTAACCGAATTTTCTTTTATCTTTATAATAGCAGTTGCGATTGAAACGGGTTTGAATCGTTCCAAGAGTAGCTGAACACAATTTTCATGGATTTGTGTTCAAAATGGAAATGTATTTGTGTGCGAGTTGAGAAGTCAGGCAGAACTATGTTCCCATTAATCGCTCTCGGAGTGATTTAAATCCTCTTAGCCGAAAATACATGTTCTTCTAGCTCACTAAATATAAAATGATTTTTTTATTTGATAACTCACGTGAATAATTTAATTTCTTTTAATTTTTAGTTATTAATCACCTTGCATAATTATTTTTTATTCCTCTATTGTCCATCTTTCTTATATCTTTGTTAAATGCAATTATCAGAAAAGTTTAATAAATAAAATGTAATGTATAGTTTAATATGTGAATAAAAAATGCAACGTATCTTACATTCTATTTTTTAAAAAATAAATAATACTAAATTTTTAAAAGTTCATAAAGGCAATCATTTTGGGATGCTTAATATAATCGTGGCTTTCCACAATTTCTGTATGCGACTACATGGAAATATTTTTATGTGCATAGATATCTATATATATATATATATATCTCTCTATATATATATATAATGGTCGTAATTTCTTTTTACGATTTTTGTTCAATGTACATGGATGAACAGAATGTGCACGGAAAAATGCGCAACATAACGAGCATATTTTTCTTTCGTTAATATGCAACAACAGGCATACGCGGCTGCATCTTTATTCGGTACTTTTTCTTCATTCGAGCGCAACCGCGTCTGCGCGGTAAATTTCATTTACGTGCCGTTAAAATGAGAACCGAACTCTCTCTCTCTCTCTCTCTCTCTACATGCTCCACGAAATTGCACGCAGAGTAAGCGCAGTCGAAAATCGTTCATTCGCGCATTGAGATTAATTGGATTCACCTTTGACTGACTTCCGAGTTCCGGTGGTTCGTGCGCACCGCTAATGAAATGTATTCGGCCCAGTATTTATTTCTTTTTCATAAAACCCAACCCCGCAACCAAATCCATGAGTTTAATTAGCATTCGCGAAATAGTGGAAACCCGAGCCAAGCGGAAATGTTAGCGTTATGCCGACAGCGGTGGAACGTAAAGCTCGACGACTTGGAGAACGCTTCCGGTACATTTCTTATTCTTGCGATTCTTTTTAGCACCGTTCCTTTAATAGCGCAACAGAGACGAAGTCACAACGTTACGTCACGTCAGTAAAAACCTTCCTGAGAACAATCAAGCGAGTAGGCGAGAAAGAGGGCGAAAGAAAACGACGAAGTCGCGAAGCCACGTTTCTCTCACATCCACTTTTCTGCCGCTTATCCATATTTCCGTTGATCCACCGAGAGCAAACTTTTTATTTCTCGCCTCGTCCTCGAAGATCGTCTCTCCTTTGAAATACTTGCCCTGGGGAGCGCGAGCTACCCCATCATCCTCTGCTGGCCACACCCTCTCGCGTCCTTTTTTTCCTCCCGTCACGACCGTAGTGTTTTACAAGGAAGTGCACTTCGTGCCTCGACTTCTGTTCCGATCTCTCGAGGGACGACGGACTTGTGTCGACTAGGACGAGGCCGATGACGACGGCTACGACGTCACGAACAGCGAGAGCGAGATATGGGATTTTCCTACCATGTCGAAACGAAATTATTGTCGTGAATTTTGTTATCGAACTAAGTATAATATTAGCGCTTCGTGACCCATCCATATTCTTGTTGTAACATCCCCTTCGACGTTCACCGGCAATTTTCGTTACTCCGTGACTCATCATCGATTTTATTGAAAATGATTTGTTATTCTTCATGGTTCAGTCTTATTAAGATGATATCTCTTTACTGTTTATTTTGATCAGTTATTTTGAATAATCACACAACCATCTTTCCATTAGTGATCTCATCAAAGATCATCTATAATTATTTTTTGTGGACCTCATCTCAGTATTCTCAAAGATAATTCATAATTTTTCATTCAGTCTTCATCATTTTGATATAATTTGTTATTAATCTTATGCTATCGTATTTAGAATTTATTACTGATCTTGTCAAGAATGTGATTTTCTATTTAATAGTTTCTTCAAAAATCGTTTCTGTCTTTTTATCTAAGAATATCATTTTTCTTTAAATTTTTCTGTCAAATTATTTTTATAGTTTATTACGAATTATAATTCATTGATAATATTGATGATCAGTAATTCTTCCTAAATTGAAAATTGCTATTATTTTTTAACAATCTTTCTATTAATGATCGGTAATTATCTTGTTATTTGTGACGATAATTCTCATTGATGATCTCTTAAAAGAGTTTGGGACTCGATTTTTGTT
>Ga0157364_1000468_pt1:5000-27581 | contig 27581 bp, 24 predicted proteins | sample AttsexASBM2_FD_111476 | JGI IMG/M metagenome (GOLD analysis project Ga0157364, IMG submission 111476) | Fungus gardens microbial communities from leaf cutter ant in Ribeirão Preto, State of São Paulo, Brazil - Atta sexdens ASBM2 | ecosystem: Host-associated > Fungi > Mycelium >... | reverse complement strand
GTGAATGTTTTGGAATGGGGATGTTCGCCTTTTGTAACAAGTAGACCCACGATACGGACTAATAGATGTTCCTACTCTTACCCGTAAGTAAGATCTATTCATAGTTGGTCAGTCCCCCACGGCACGGCTTCTCGCTTTTCATGAATGTGTCTCCCCCTCTGCTTATGTGAGTTTGACCCGCCTTTGACTCTGCTTGCTTTTGACTCCCTATGAGCCGTTTTACGACCTGACTTTTTCGGAGGGTCGGCGGGACATGGGAGCCTCAGCTCATGCATCGGTTTACCGAAATCACCTCCGCTATCCCACTTCCTTCTATTCAAAAGGCGAGCAGCCCTTAAACCAAAAAGGCCCTAAGAGGGCTCTTCTTTATATATTACATAAGCCCTAAAGTAGGTAGCCCCGAAAGCCGAACTCAGCAACTTGTTAGGAGTAGGTTTTGGCTTGCCCCTTTCTATGTTATTAGTAAAGCGCTAACGCCCTATCTATAGGTTGGGGCCTTTTCAATAAGGCTCGCGTAGGGGCGCTCACCTTTTTTGGCTCCCTTCGCTCCACTAGCCTTGATTGGCGGATGGAAGTACCAAGGTGCGTCTGGTGGTATCGTATATAAGATCACGGCTGCTTTGAGGAGCGATCCGCCCCTCTTTCTTCCACGCGGGGGGTCCTACTTCACACTAACCAAATCGTGAAATGAGAAAGAGCACTTTTTTGTTTTCGTTTATTTTAACAGGTTCTATCCCTTTGGTAGCCTTCCAGTGAAGCGGAGGCGAACTCTTCACTTGATAGAAGAGCGAGGCATAGCGTCGTCAATGGTGCGAAGTCGATCCTAACCTAACTCCCACATACATCTCCCTCCTTGCTTCTTACAGTGCAATGCCTTGCCCTGCCGTCACTAATGAGAAAGATGAGTTTAGTTCTTTTTTTTATAGGTAAACACCTTATAAGCAGCTCAACGTGCGTTCTAAGCGCTCAAATCGGGCTTGTATAACGTTTTCTCGTTTCATTGCTTAGTCTAACAAGCCAAGCCAAAACTAGCGAGCCGGCACCATCCAATAAAAGAATATCTAATCCAACGAAAGGCCATAGGGCTGTTAAGGAGTCCCGACCATTTATCTAATTCACCATCGAAGAGGGCAAGCCGTGGATCTAACGGACGTCTCTGTCTCCGTCGGGGGGCGGGTGTGTTCCGTGCCAATCCAATATCTGATAAGCAAAGTCCAGTCGTTTGTGTTTTTGCCGGTTGCTCGGATTCGGTTGAGGCACGGAGTCTGTCGGAGTTCTCTTTCCCGTTCTCCTTATAGCTTACTTCGGTTCTTCTTTATGGAGATCCAATCCAAATCCCAGGTCAGATCTGAGGGCGAAAGCAGTAGGTAGGGAATATAACCACGATGCTGGAGCTGTTCTCGAGTCTATAGTCTCGACCAATTCTATTGTTCTCGATCCGGCCATGCGAATATAAAAGAATCCATTTTCCGCCTAAGGTTCGAAATCTTCTGGTCGTGGGCTGCCGCGATCATGATGAAATGGGCCTTTTGAAAGGAAGACCTTTTCGGGTTTTAGCTTACGGCTTATCTTTCCTCATCTAGTCCAACTAAGAGATCTGGCGGAGGGAAGTCGAAAGCCAGCCACTATTCATAAAGTCGGCATCTTTCCCTAAATAAATTCGAGCAAAAGCAAGGGCGGGCCTGGTCAAGTAAGTAAGCAGTGAGATGAACCAAAGCACAAGCTATTCATAGCATGAGACATGACAAGCCCAAGCTTGGAAGTACAAAGAAAGATAGAATGCAAGCAAGAAATCACTAACGGATGAATGGGCGATTATCGCTATATAACGAACGAAAAGACGAATGTTAGGAAGTTATATAAAGGACGAGACAGAGCCTTAGAAGGACTTTAGCCTTAGTTAGAACAAGATAGGGCATGTCCCGAGGTAAGTCAGGTCTTAGCCTGAAAGAGAGAGGGTGGTCTACGATCAGTTCAGCTAGTTTGAATTAGTTAGGAGAAGGTTCATTTGCTGGGCTTAGCCGTTCCGTTAGAGACGTCTTACTAGTGAATCATATCCCTTCCTCTAACGAGGTTATTAATAACTCATTGATAGTGGGCATCAAGTGATTGAAGGGAGAATGCCAAAAGAGAAGGGCGGACACGAAGGAGCGTCTTCAATGAGACCAAGGGCAGTGAGGGCGATCGGAGTGAAGGTTCGGTTGGCATATCAAAAGTGAAGTGTCAGGTTCGTGTTTCGGGTTTCTATATCATAAGATAGGCCATGCGTCATAAGGGCACGGTAGCGCACCTTGATGTTAATAGACATGGACGGTCTTTCTCAACTTTGTCATTTCGAAATGTCAATCTATTAGGGGGAGCAAAGGCTGACTGGTGCTTTGTTTAGGGACGGGAGCAACTCAATCGCGGGTTTCATCCCACGGTCAATCAATCGCTGGGTGAATCTCTTCTTCGTTGAATCCTACGGTTCAGTAATGGATTCCTCAGAGATTCTATCACGCACGGTTCATCAATCGTAGGTTGAGGGCTTAAGTTGTGTAAAAAAATCCTCACTGATTGACTAGCTTGTGCTGAAAGCGCTAGGTCAGAAGGTAGGTCAGGTCACTTTTCACTATCAACCGCTACTTCATGCCTTGAATCCATTCAATGATGTCCGTTGGTTCAGAGTACGGTTCATCAATAGCACGGTTCAGCCCTTCTCATCGGTGGGTTCATCATGGGATGGATCATAAGTGGGCTCATACGCATAGACTTCTCATTGGAATTCAACTAAAAAAATAAGTATCGTAATAGCAACTAAGTCTGCCAAACAGACAGGATACTAAGATTCCCAGTACAGTCCACATGAAGCTTGTTATCGTTCCTTTTTTGCTATCTAACGAGTGCCATTCTAGATTTCTTCTAGTTTTCGTGATTGAGGGTGGTGGGTGGTTAAGACCATGCGTCCTAAGGGCATGGGCAGTGGGTTGGTATAGATAATTCAATTTACCTATGAAGGCAATCCGAAGAATTGCTTTGAGGCTGACTCTTTTTTTCAATTATGAAGGAAAGTGAGTGATGGCGTGAGACACCATGTTCAGAGCTTCTTCGTTGAATTTGAGCATGCATATCTTTCAGTCTGGATCTACAACAAAGTAGTTTGATTTCATGGACGGAATAGTCTCGCCGCTTCACCAATCAAAGAATGGGTGGGGGCGAGTGCAGTGTTTTTCATATCTTTCTTTTCGGATTGGTTTCGTGTGAAATAAGCTCTTCCACTCTCGTGAAATGTTAACTATCCCGAGGCGATCGAAGTGATAAAGGATGGCATATTTCTGAAACCGGGACGGGCTAGCTAGACCAGCAGCAAAAGGCCTTCAACAACCAGAAGGAAGGGAGATAGCTGCCAGACAACTGCGGGGGGACTTTGAGGAGGGGGATTCTTTCTATTTTTTTTTACGTATAACGCTCCTTCTGGGTACTATCGGGTCGGGTGAGAATAATGACCTTGTTAAACAACTATTTTTCTTCCTCCTTCCCTTGTCAGGCCTTTCGTCGAGATAAAGAGGTCAACAAAAAGTTCTTTGAGCTATCGATGAAATGGCCAGCAGAGTTTGATTTCAGCATTGAGAACTTCTTTGCTTCGCACCTTTTTGTTGCGGGCAAAGGACCCGAGGACCTGATAGAGAAGAGGGCAGAGGTTGACCTTTTTTTTCCAGTTAGATATAGGGGATAAGAGGAAGATTAGAGTGACATCAACACAAGATGACTCCACAACTCAGAAAGATTCTATTTCTCATGCGCTCTTATCGCACCACCGAGAATATTGAGACCCGCTCCTATTGCTAGTCCTCTATAGGGGTTGCCCATGGGTGACTCGTCTCCCCGTGTTACCGCTTCCGGAAGTTCTTCTTCCCCAACCCCGCCCAGAACCCGCTTTTTTTTAGTCTTCCAAAGGAAAGGCGTAACTCAGACACGAAGAAATGTCTGAGTTATATCCCTCCGAGGGAAAACCACTAGCCTTCTATTCATTCCCACCCTGCAGCTGTTACTGATTCATTTTCTCGATTTCTCTTTATCCCTCCGGGTCGTACACCTTATTTTGATAGTGAATAACCCAAGCCCTTGCACTGGCACGAAGTATTGGCCTCGAGCACTCTTCACTCAACTAAGCCTTTCCCTTTCTCGGGATTAGGTGGTATGGGTAGGATTTTTGGACTTGGCCAACTCAGAATAGGTCAAATGGCTGGCATCTTCACCACGAGGGAGAATTTTTCGTATCAATGAGGGGGGATTGGGGAGAAGGGAGCACCATAGACAAGAGCAGATGTCAACCATTTTCGATAACTAGTGGAATGGTTTCCAACTATAGATCTTCTTGTATTGCCCATTCCAAAAGCGAGACGAAAGAGGGAGGGTGGTCTACGATCAGGGGTCATTTTATCAAGGGCAATTGGCTCCCTTGCCAATTGAGGCAATGTTAATTGAATTGGCTTAACAGCTGAATTGGCTTCTTTTAGAACTGAAAAGTGAGGTTGAAGTAACTTCAATTTAGGACAGGAGTAGGGATTGTCTACGTTTGCCGGGTAGGATAGAACCAATGTCGGAATTAGCCGGGTTCGGGTTGAAGAGTTCAAGGCAAGGAGAAGGAAGAGCACTAGGCAATGAATCTTGTTATCCCAATAGTAAAGAGATTGTTCCCGGTATTATGCGACATTGAAATTACTGTTTTCACTTTGAACTCCTAAATCAAGACAAAAAGCAAGCATATGCTTAACACACACTTTCCCGTCCTCGTCCTCCCTCTAGCACAATCTTACTCTTTGAACTATAACAATTTATTATCCCAGTCCTAGAAATATGAAACTTATCCCAATAGGAAATCACATGAAAGTCTTGCTTGTCATAGAGATTGGCTTAGTGTTAAGTGTACCGTAGCAGGCAATGCTAATTGTCTCATACTCAATTCACATTGCCTCTTCTTTCTCTTAGGAGTGATGTACAGGTCAAGTTGCAAGAATCCGCTTTTAGAGAATACGCTTCATTTGAAGGGGAGAGTTATTCTTTATATCAATTCATTTCTTTTTCTCGATGCTTTGAATAGCGTAGTAAAGTAGCCAAACAAGGGATGCAAGGATAAGATTCCTCTCCGATCACAGTGCAAGTGCAGTGCCATATTACATAGAAATAGATGCGGTATTACCGGTTGAATAAGATGTTTTTGCTCAAGTGGAATCAGCAAATGTGGAAACTTATCGTATAGAAATAAGTTAAATAAGGAAGTCTTCCTTGCCCGATGTCTTCTCTGAAAGGACTGAGTGCACTACTAGGAGTAGGGTTTACCTACAAAGAGTGAGACTAGGGAGCTCTTAGAGTACGGTATGCGGGAACTCCTTTTTCTGCTTTCATAAGCTAATCACAAAGAAGTCTTGTTGGATTAGCGAGGTTCGTAGCCCTTTGACTCTTGAGAGATAGGAATTTCATACAAGTGGAAAATGCAGCAAAGTAAAAGCAGGGGGCGATGTCTGGTGAGCATATGGGTAGGGTTAGTAGGTACAAGGAAGGGAAAGACTTACTAAAAGACAAGATAAAAGACTGGCTTCCTTACTGCCTTGGCTCCTAGGACTTCTTACAAGGAATGGGAAGATAGAGAGACGCAGACTGTCCTACTTTATTCCTTTTTCTGGCCTTACTACGTGCAGGCTTGACGGAATCTTTTCAAGCACAGACAGATGAAAGCGCAGACGGAAACAGGGAAATTTTTAAGGACATCAATGCATGTCACGAGCTGGATTCGAACCTGCACCTCTGGGCAAAGGACATAGAGACATATACCCAGCGAACTACCTTTTATTCGACCCGTGACTTTGGTGACCCGGTTCGCTGAAAAGGCTACGTCCGGGGTTCGCTCGATCAGAACGCTAAGTTGCGTTATCTAATCAAGGAACAATGGAAGAAATTAGTAAAAGCCCTCCTTTTCGTGGCTTCCCTTCGACCTCTGTCCGGCCTAAGGCTCGTCTCTAAGCTCCAAGCTCCTGTCTCCTAACCGACCAATCGACATGGAAACATGTCTTTGACCCTTGCTGCCTTTTCCCTCGGGGGGGTCCCTTATCCCCGTGGAATACTCCTTCCTTCTGCTAAAGCTGTTGTTATTCATTGGCCTTTCCCTTTTCTTGACTCGAACAATCGGTGGGTTTACCCCCACCTTTTCCATCTTGGATTTTCCCTGCATGCTCTTTAACTTCATTGAATGCGCAATTTGTCACCGGGGAAGGCTCGTTTTTAGCCTTAACCTCTTTTTCAAGTTGCTTGATTAATTCAAATTTCTCTGCTTTTTTTTCTATGTTTAAGTCTTGTTCCACTCCTTGACGAACTTCGGAAACCCTTTGTCCATCTCCGAGATCTTCTTTTCTCTCTTTTAAATTCTCTTGAATGAGCTCATTAGTTCGTTGTTCCAAAGCGGAAGGCGCAGACGATGAGTCATCCGAAGGATTCATCATATTTAGTTCGATCCCCGAAGTGAGAAGAGCTTTCACAGCAAATCCAATGGCCAAGGAAAGCCCAGCGGAGCATCCCAGCTTTAGCAAAAAAAGCGAGATCGCTCTCCCACTTAGTGAGAAAGCTGTTGTACCCAACATGGAACAAAAAAGATCCATGTAACCGAAATAAATTTAAACAAAATAGCACACACTAATCCAGGTCAAAATGATGAGAAGAGAAAAGAGATATTGACGTAACAGAGGAGATACGCGTTGACGGATAGTCATGATGATGATTTTTAGTTTTCCTTTCTTAAGAGACTCCGGACGCTCCTTGTCCTAAGCCCCAGGCATCCGGTTACCTTTGCGGATCTCCGCCGCGTGCTTTTGCGCTATGTTACTTACGATCTTTCTGTACGAGATTTCGACTTAGTGATCTTTCCCTATCCGCTTTTTGCAGGTGCAGATGAAGAAGAAGGCTCGATAATAGCTCCTTTCTCTTATAAACGATACCACCAGACTGAATGATGAACTTTGCGCCTCCAAGAGGGTCAAGCCAAAGCTGAATGGCCTTCGTCTAGTCGAGAATGGACTCTGACTCTTCTCTTCTATTACATTACGGAGAAGTCTATTATCGATCAATGTAAAATAGGATCGGATTTCTCTAAGAAAGAGCGTGATTTTCAAGCACACAGATGAAAACACGATAAGATCAGTGAACACGATCAGTAAAGGAAAAAGGACCCCCCATGATAGGATAGCCTGAACGACGGTCTTCATAAGCCCGCGAAGCGGTTGAATACAGACCCAGATTGAAGACCTAATGCCATTAATGTAGAAAATAGCACATTGAGCCGTATCTTTCTCTTTACTGGCTATAGGGAGACGGAGACCCGTATGCTATGGAGTGGACCTTCGCGAATGCACCCTAAAGCATGTATTGGGCAGTACATAGGATTGAATACACATTGGCCTTGTTATTATTCTTCTTTTAACTAGTGGTTCTGTGATGGATTAGGGTTTGGAACAAAGTAAGTGAGCCATTAGGCGAAGTGTGGACGTATCTCACTATCAAGGATTGGAGGTAAACATGTTTGGAAGAAAGCGAGCCGATAGGCAAATCTTTCATTCGTCAAGGTTATCCAAGTGAGTAAACTACCTGGTCGAAGAGCGACACATGCTGCTCCCCCTTTTTTTTGTTTGACATCGACAAGTTGAATCCTAGTTGTGAAAAATATTACAGAGAATCATCAACGAAAGCAGGTTCAATGCAATTGAAGGTTCCCCAAGCCAACGTCCTGGACATAGCATGGGCAAGGCTTTACAAGTGAACTGGAAAGGCTTGTAGAGGTAGGTTGTGAGGACTCGATGATCCGTATTCCTTTCTTTCTCTCGTCTTAGAGACAGGCTTTTTTGATAGAGGGAATAGTTTCATGAAATGGTTTTATATGAGGAAACTCATTGATAGATAGGATCTTCAAATCGCAGTTGGTCAATGTTGACTTTTGAACCAAAAGACGAGACTACAGTTCCTAACAGCTGAAAGGTCAATTCACGTCTTAAACTTGACAATGTACGGTCGGTCAGGAAGGCATTCGTGCACCATTGTTTAGAGTAAGATCTTCTCTCATGAAGAAGAAGAGTGTCCAGCCGCATTCATTATGGATTCGCCTTCTTAAGCGGAACCTGTAACCTAGATGACATCTCTTCCATCAACCAAGCGCGAAAACACGCAAGTGTAGCCTTCTCTTGATTTGATAGATTCCCCGACCAAGGAAACATAAAGAAGCAAGCCTTGAGAGGCGCCTACCAGAAAAGCGGAAAGGGAGTCCGTATGTTCGGGTTAGTCTTTTCGGGTGGATTCCCGAGTCAGCAAAAGAAAGAGGCCAGGCGCTACAGCAACTGAATTGAAAGATTACGGAACATAGAAACTCTCTCATAGGGGCATGATACAATACAGGGGAAAGCCGGGTCTTCGAGCTGACTTTAGTCTATTAACGAAGCAACTCGCCCAAAAGGAGTTTAGATCCGGCGATGGAGCGTCGGGGGACTAAAGACGCGGTTACCAGTAACCCTTCTCAGAGCTTTGACCCAACTTGACTTTCCTTTTGAAGAGGGGGTCCTAGTACCGGCCCTACCTTACCTTCCTGCCATTCCATTACAGTCGTTCTTAGAATATGTATTGTATTAGCAAGACAAGTCTTCACCTAGCTCCCGAGCGTACTCAAACTCAAATAAGGTCTGGCTTTGCCCAATGAAGGGCTTCGGCCACCAGCCTTGTCTACTATATTTGTTTGAAGATAGGTCTGTGAAAGCCGCTTTCTTCATGCCGGATTCCGGGTCGAGAATACAGCAGTTACCGAGAAACCAGTACTAGAAGCAAGGAGTCAAAATAAAATAGATAGAAACGGAGCTTCGACCACTAAACTATCGATATAGGTCAAATATCTTCAAGCCCAATCGAACAACGCGGGAGAACCCGGAGCCTAAAGCCAAAAAGCAATGAACGTCCCTACTTGACCGTGCGAAAGAAAGACTCTGTATGGCTTGAAAGCGGGTCCGTCTATCATTGATTCCTTCTACCCTTGCTGACCTTGAAACCTCTATTCTGACATCAAATCAACCAACCCTTTGAGACTCTCTTTTTAAATCTTTCTTTGTCAAAGCGAGAGTTAGCAGGAATGGTACAAGAGAGGATAGGGATTGTTACCAACCTTTATATAGGATATTTTCCGAGCTTTCTTTGTCACATCCTTTCCCAGCATATGATGTTAAGGCAGCAGGCCAATCAAAAGGAGATGATTTGAAAGCCGCTGTACCAAGAGTGAGAGGAGAAACCCTTTTTTCTTTATTCATAGGTGACGGAGCTTCAAGCAGCTTTACCGGACGAGGGGTAGGCGCTTTCTAAGCAACTCCCCCACCCCCAATTGATCAAGGGACAACAACGATCGATCAAAACAGAACCCAACAAACTGCCCCGGGAATAGTTGAAAAAGAGAAAAAGTACAAGATCCGAGGTTGAAGGATCCAAGTCCCAAGGCACGGGAGGGGTTCATTTCCGAAGAACCGATGGCATTGAAGATGACGTAGCTTAACGTCAATGGAAGAATTAGCTCAAGCCACTGTACCGGTATAGGAGCCTGACGGCCTATCGAACATAGGAGCGGGGGAGGGGCCGTATGGACACTCTACGAAGGAAGTAGCATGGGTCAAGTCCTCCGCACGCCCTTGTGCCAGCGTAGAGCAGAACAATTTGATTTCAAAGGTTAGCAGTTGTTAGGCAAGCAGTGGCTATAGGGATCGTTCCAAGCCTTGATATAGGAGATTGCCCGATCTTTCTATCTTTCTTTTTCACAGTTCAATCACAATGATTGACTGGGTGGAAAGGAATCTTCTCTTGCTCAAAGCTAAAGCTAGTATGAATAGCTTGGACTCTTCCCTTTGCCCGAATCTAATGTGATCCCGAAGACCTACTCCATGCGCATAGGAATTGATAGACTGAAATGAAATTCCTTTATAGGCGAAGATGTAAAAAAAAATAAAAAAAAGAAATGGCTTTCTTTCCGCCGAATGACTCTTTTGGGAAGGTCTCCACTCGTAACTCCTGCTTTACAACCTCCGGAGGTTAAGTGGACGGCAAGACGACGGTGTAATCGCTATGACCCCGAATCTCTACTAAAGATAGAGATTGGTGAGGAGAACCATGCTTACCACATTCATCTCGGTCTGAGGCCCTGTCTGTCACGGTCACGACGGACGGGATTCTAACATGGTATACTTTTCCGATCACTCGGTTCAATCTGTGCCCGCAGACGCCATATGCATCGTGATGTCTACAGTTGAGTGAAGATAAGCATCCCCTTGCTTAACCTTAATGCCTGCTCTAGTTTTCCTTTCTACAACTAAACTCTTAGGCTTATTGGTAGAGGAGAAAGGCTGCATTTATACGTTTTCCGACTATCCGACTCATTGCTTTGAGAAATATCTTAAGTAAGAGAAATAAATCTCATCTTGAGTTGAGTAAACAAAAACGCCCGGTTCACGCTGGCTCTAAAGTCGAGAAAGAGTTCTTCGCGGAAGTCGGATCGGAACAACAAGGAGAAGGAGGTCATAGGTTAGCCCCGGGAGAGAGAAATCTCTTGCGGAGAAGGACGGAATTGCCCGGCGAGACCAGACTACATTTATCCATTCTTCGTAAGCTCCTTTCTTACTTCTGAAGAAAGCGTAATAGCTCACTCATAGAATGAATTTTTTCATTTTCATTTCGGAACTGTCTTTCTGATTCAGACTAAGTTAGTTGATCGAGAAACCTCCGCCCAAAGGTGCTTTTACGAAAGCCGGTCACCGGTAGGCTAAGAACCTTTCTTACTGTTGAAGAAAACGAGTTCGAGTAGGGGAGAAATATGAAAAGAAGAAATGAAAAGAGAACGGAAATCGCTGAAATCGAAGGAAAGGCAGTAAAGGAGCTAGAACTCGGTAGCGAGCCTGGGTATGGTATCGGAATTCTGAGACAGTTGTTGATGTAGTTGCTTGTAGTTTCTTAGAGATTTGGTTAGTTAAAACTAAGAGGATGACCTATTGACTATCTTAGTAGTATGTAGGTAGGAAGACCTTTCATGATGAGGACTCAAAAGCTCACGCTGATCAAATAGCATAATCACGTACGTTCAGGGACAGGCTTTCTCCCCATACTTTTGCTTGTTCGCCATAGCACAAGCTGATCCAACTGTGAGGTCTCGCACTTCCTTTCCGTACTTTCTGAGAAAAATGATTAGTCTATCCCGTGGGTACTTCTTTCCTCTAGCACCAGTCTGCTATCTTACGCTATCACCTTCCTTAAAGGCATACTGACGCTGACTTTGCAACTTCTGTACCTTCTCGCCTTACTTGATAGCACGTGGGATTACGATATCCTTACTTACGATAGAAGATAGAATCTCCCTGGGGAGAAAAGATATACTCACTAGCTTACAGATTAGCTCGTGGGCAGGTTTGCTTCTTTGATACTGGTTCTACTACTACTCCGGGTTAGAGCGCTGGATTAGCGGCTGACGGATACGAGACAAGGCAGGGCTACAGGGGTTCCAAAGGGCTAGCTTTGAAGCACTACTCCTCCAAGGCTCATAGGTTGACTTACTACTGGCTTCAAATACAACCGGGAGAAGGAACCTTGCCAACTCTAGCTTTAGCTTACGGGATTAGAGGATAGACTGACTCACAGAGCGTAGGGCTGACTTGATAGATGGTTTATCCCAATCCCATCCTTCTTCTTAGTATAAAAAGTACACCTACTTTTGTCCTATCGAACCTGTCTTTTTTCATTCCTGGGATAGAACCCATCTTTCTCAACCGAATAAAGTGAATAGGAAGAGTTGCTTCTCAAATTAAACTGTGCGTAGATCGAACTATACACTTTCCCGGCAGCTAACTGGAACTAGTGCAAACGAGATTCCGCATCTAGATCAAGTTACCTTTCGCTGATTATTTCATTTCTATCAAAGAGCGCTATTCTGCCTTGTCAGGTGAAAAAAGAGAATTCGAAACCCGAGATCCGGCAAGGTGCGAAGCGAAGTCCCATTTTTTTCTTATTTCGTAAGCTCTATTGTCACAATAAATGACGGATGACTGGGCAGGGCAGATGGGGAAGGAAGAGCTTAGGGCTTTCCTTCCGGCTTCAATGCTCAAGCATTGATTTTGGATTGGATTATGTTCTAGTGTTTGAATCATTTCCGTACTCTATCTATTCCTCTTTCTATTGATCTATTTGTTTTGCTAGCATCCGGTATCAGTAAGATTGATTAGTATGTGGATTACGTGGCTCGCCCTTTGAGTTGAGTTCTTGGTCTGAACGTGAACGAGCTCTTGGTGTCGTAATCCCTACGAGCTTGAGTTCTATTAGCTACAGCCACCGAAACACTCTTCCGTCAACACGAGTTAGCTATTCTCTTTTTTGGTCTTTCAAAGCCTTATTCTTCCTTCTCTTATGGGACTTGAAGCCAAGAGGAGCTGAAATCTTTCATTGACAGTTTAGTGGTGATAGTCTCACCTTGGGCTATGCTTTCAACTGAACCCAAATAGGCCTATCCGCGCTAAAAGTCCGTCAAGAAAACGAAGCTATGTCAGCAGGGGATTGCTCTGATTCCCTTTCTGTTACTCGTTCTATGGAAAGGGAATCCGGGCTATTACTTAGTCGTTTTCAAGCGTGACCATCAATCGAGTTAGCAAAGAGAGTCGCATATACGCTTTCGCAGATGCGCTGTTTTAGAGATAGATACCTTTAGCTAAGTAAAGACTCTTCCAGGTTCCCCATTCTCCATCCTTCTGACCTGGAAAGTAATTTCTCTGCCCAGAGATAAACCACTCCCCTGGCCTCCTGGTCTCGACTATTTAAAGTTCTGTCCATTTCACCGATACGCAGGCCATACCATCGAAGAATGTCATACTTTGCGTGATGTCATCTATGACATGAATGATGAAAATCGTATCAATTGGAACGAAGTTAAGGCATACCTGAAAGCCGCCAATGTCACTGAAGCTACTGGGGATCTATACTAATCCAATGCCACAACATCAAGGGGGACAAGTCACCACTCAGGGACCTACACCGGTACAAACTAATCCAGGACCTTCTGCCAGCGCTAACACCATCCGAGCTTGCACTGCCGCTCGAAGAGAGATGCCTGTGAGACCCCCTCAAGTTCTGTAATTCTAAGGAGGTTCTGAGAATTCAAAACTCCGGAGTCTCGAAAGTGAGAAGGAAGAAAGCCCCTACTTTCGGGAAGTTCAGAGGGACTTCCAGAACTTCCGAGATTCTGGAGTTACAGAAAGGGCACTCCGCCGCGAGTGGCAGGGCAGAGGGGGAGTTTAGTGAATGAGGTAGTACTACATATCATTCCTTTTTGTTAGTAAAGTCTCGATGCGTCGCAGTGAGATTTGTGGAACTAATCATAGTGGATTCCGCCACTTTTTTGGGCCCACAATCGCTTATTGCGATGGGGATGAGCAAACCAGTTCGAACGTAGCAAACGAGACTGGCGTGGGCGCACAAGAATCCATTGAGGCTCGTCCTCAAGGAGAGGGTGCGCCAAATATCGAGGCCGAACCTTCTTCGAGAATAAGGAGAGCGGATCCGGGGGATGATTGCGGCCCCTCTTCGGTACGAAGAAAAATGGCTGAAGAGGCGGAAGTATCATCTTCAGGCTCGGGGAGTTGGCGTAAATATCTAAATTTCTTGCCGGAGAAAGGAGGGGATTCACCCTCCGAACCATTCACAGACCGCGCCCCCGCCTTAGGGGAAGCCAACTCCCAAATGGTGGCTCATCCTGCCCCGAGCGCGAACCCCATTCCTACTCCTTCTGAAACAAAGAAGAGACTTGGGGATTTTCTCTCCTCCTTTGGAAATAGAAGGGCCTCCTCGGCGTTCATTCAACGAACGGCCAGGGAACTTGACCTCGATAATGCTTCGCCCTTTTTTGGGGCGAAGATAATCCAAATCATGGAGAACCTTTCCCAGCGGCGCGGCCAATCTGGCAATAATTCAGGTGAGAATGCCGCCGCGAATTTCACTATGAAAATCACCGACTGGGAAAAGAGGAAATAGGTAAGGGGGCCTTTCTCCTGCTTCTTCCCAGCAAATAGGGCTTATACACCTACGCCCATACAGTGCCTCAAATGAAGCCATTCCCAGACTAGCTTGAAAGTTGTTATTATATGCGAATCCCATAAGGGGAAGATATAGATCCCAACTCCCAGGGAAACTCAAGACACAAGCCAGCAAGATATCCTCAAGTATCTGTATGGTCCTCTCTGACTGCCGATCTGTCTGGGGGTGAAAAGCCGTACTCAAGTTAACCTTGGACCCCATCGCCTGCGGGAAAGCATCCCAAAAACGAGCCGTCAATCTTGCATCCCGATCAGATAGACTACTCAGGGGTACCCCATGGAGTCGTACAATCTCATCCACATACATCCTCGCTAATCTCTCCGGGCCGAAAGTAGACTTGAGGTGGACTTAGACAAGCGGTCTACTATCACCCAAATAGCATCAAATCCTCTTTGAGACTTGGGTAATCCCATCAAAAAATCCATAGTCACATGCTCCCAAGTCCACTCTGGAATAGGGAGTGGCTGTAAGAACCCTGCCGGGTCTTGGTCTTCCACCTTAAGCTGTTGGCACACTAAAGACTTAGCTACATACTCAGCAATCTCCCTCTTCCCGGCCACCAGTAAGTATCCCTCAAATCCCCCTCTTCAAGCCCTCATCTGGGGGAAGACAAATCCTCTTTCCAAACATTACTATCCCATCCTCTCTCACCCTAAAATCAGACCGACTCCCCTCCTGAACCTCTTGCTTAATCTTTACCATCTCTTAATCTCGACTCTGAGCCTCCAATATCCTCTCCACTAGTACCGATCTCACCCTTAGTTGAGCTAGCAACCCCCCTCTCACACCTACTCCAAAATCTACTCCAAGGGACCGCAACTCCATCAAGACCTCCCTCTGCAAAACCAATGGCCGGCAACCCCAGATCGTGGGTAGGATAGTTAGGTTCATGGTTCCTCAACTGCCTGGATTCGTAGGCAACTACCTTCCCATGCTGCATTAATAACCCCCCAACCCCTGGTGCGAAGCATCACTATAAATAAGAAAATCCTCACTCCCATACGGTATAGTCAAGACCTGTGCAGAAGTCAGCTTCTCCTTCAATGTTTGGAAACTCCGCTCACACTCCTCTGTCCACTACAAATTAATCCACTTAGGTGTAAAACTCAGGGTGGAGCTGCAATAAGTGACTCGGAAAAATATCTGGTAATACCCAGCTAGTCCCAAGAAACTGCTTACTTCAGTGACATTGGTCGGGTCGGGCGATCCCAATTAAGCAAGGCCTCCGCCTTCTGAGGATCAAGATATATTCCCTCTCCTGACACCACATGCCCCAAAAAGACCACCCGATCCAGCCAAAATTCACATTTCTCGAGCTTTGCGTACAACTTTTCCCTCCGATCAGTCTCCAATACCACCCTCAAATGCTCCTCGTGCTCCTCCTTATTTCGAGAATAGACGAGGATGTCATCAATGAATACGACCACGAACTTATCCAGGAAGGAAAACCCTGTTCATTAGATCCATAAAGGCCGCGGGAGCATTAGTCAACCCGAAGGGCATGACTCAAAACTCGTAATGTCTGTATCGGGTGGTCTTAGGAAGATCTTCCTTCTTAATCCTCATCTTATGATAGCCCTCGCGTAAACCAATCTTATAAAATACAAAGGCTCCTTGCAACTGATCGGAAGAGCACCCCAGGGAGAAAGACAAGGCTGAATGAATGTCTTCTCTAAGAATTCCTGCAACTGAGTCTTTAGCTCCCTCAACTTTGCCGGTCCCATCCCACATAGGGTGCTATAGAAATCGGTGCGGTGCCTGGGATAAGGTCAATGGTGAACTCGATTTCACGAGAAGTAGGTAGTCCAGGTAAATCTTCCGGAAATACAGCCGGAAAGTCTCTAACCACCGGTATATCCTACACTCTTCCTTGTGTCGATTACATGTGCCAAATAACCGCCCTTTTCTTAATTTAATAATAATATAATAATCTCTTCTCTTCGCTGCCATCGCGTAGATGATGGTAGAATCCCCCGCTCTCCGAAGAATCGAAACTCCGCCCGGGATTTGGAAGGCAATCTCCTTCCGACGGCAATCAATAAGGGCATGATGTGTACTAAGCTAGTCCATCCACAATATCAAATCAAAGTCACTCATCTGAAAAGGCAAGAAGTTTGCTTCCAGCTCTTGATCCCCGACATTTACTAGACATCTCTCACCTCTATACCCTCTCCCGCAGGAGTCTCAATCAATAACGGCTGAGGTAAAGACACCAAGGGCCTAGTGGAATGCAGTGAAAATGAAGTGGATATAAAGGACTGGGTTGCCCCGGAATCAAAGAGTACCCTAGCCTCTCTACCAAATAATAAGACGTGCGACTACTTCCAGAGAGGCCCGGGCCTCCTGCTGAGGAATAGCAAAAACCCGTCCACGATCGGCTGTCCTGCCGCTGGAGCTCTCTGCTCACCTGCTGGTGCCTCTCGCCCTACCCGCGCCCTCTGCAGTCTCGCCGGTACCCCTCGATCTACTACCGGTACCTCCCGCTCTACTACTGGTACTTCCTGCTCATCTGATGATGTATGCTATCTAGGCGTCTCTGAGGCCGCGGAACAGAAGCAGTACTTACGCTTCGCCCCTGCTCCTACAAAGACTCCCCTTGGGCTACTCGGGGTGGATAATTGGAATTGATTGAAAAACCACTTCTTCTCCCGGGTGCACCATGGGAATGAATCGTACCGGGGTGCTTCTTTGTGAAAGGTCGAACGAATGCATTTCGAGAAGCTACTAAATTCCCGGGTGGATCTTTGCTACCTTTATAGCTTGTTATCCCGATTCGGTAAAATAGCTATGTATATCCCAATATCCTGACTTTTTCCTCCGCCACTAACTAATGCGATCGACAAGATCAATGGCTACTCGGGCTCAACTGCTGGATCAATGCTACTAAGTGGCACTAGTCTCGCTGCTGGTGGTCTTTCACGGATGCAATCTTGCTTGTTCTGCCGATTGGCTTTTTGGGAATAAAGTCAAGGCTTTGATGAAAGCTAAATCAATGATGGAAGGCTCAAAAAAGGACTCTTTGATTCACCGACAAGCGATAGCCAAGCTAGATAAATGTAGGGAATCGGCCGCTTCAGGGGGGTCGTCCAAAGAAGAAGCAATAGTACGCAAAGAAAGCATTAGATCTCAGTAGATCGAGTGGGAGGGGAAAAACACATATGTCAAGGACATGTAAAGAAGGCAAGATCAATAATATATGTACCTCAGATCCAGTGGGATCAGGCGCTTCTGCTTCGGTGAATGGTCTTTCTCGAGTGGAGATTCCTACGAATCGGATCTCTTCCTTCCTAAAGGTTGGCGAGATGGGGCCAGAAGAAGCATCGAAATTGCTCGTTCAGACAGAGATGTATGTGTCAAAGTATACCTGCAAGGGTCGGGCACCAGAGTTCCATTACTAGTATGAATAACCGGCTGGATTAAGTCGTACTGGACATCTGGGAAATAAAAAGGATTGATCTTGCTGCTCATGGATAGGGAAAGAATACTCAACAATTTACTCTACAAGAACGACTTATCCCAGGGCTATGGCCCATCCCAGCTCCGCCCAGAAGGGCAATTCCGGGCGTTTTATGACCAGTCACCAACTTTGAGCCGGGCAAAAACGATGCAATAGCCTTGGGGCCTCGTCCGAAGACTACATTCGATCGATTCTTGACAAGGAGTAGAGCCGCTGCCCAGCCCTACTTACACTACATAAAAGAATCGATCACTAGATCCAAGAACGAGCAATCCAACCTTCTTTCTCCCACGATAAGATTAATCTCCCCCTCCCCCCTTCTCCCATTTCTTTAGTTCCCTTATTAAGTTAAGGCTTCTTTAGCCTTGTAAGCAGAAAACTTTGTTTTTTATTTTGAAAGCTCCTGCATAAGTTGGCAGATTTTCTCCCGCTTTTCGGGAGACGCGACGTTAAAGTCGAGTGCGCTTATTGTCCTTGAAAGGACATTTTTGCGAACTTCCCTATTCCCAAAGGCGCGAAGCGAAAGGAGCGTAGCCTCATTTTCGACCTCTTCTTTCGTTGGGACAGGCCCCGCTTGCTGGTTTCCTACTAATGGTGGGGCCGGCCGGTCATCCACCTTCGGTGGCGCCAGAGTAAAGTCTAAATCAACATTCTCTCTATTTTCATCACCTTGCTCTTCTTCACGGGGGTCCTTGTTTCCACCAGCACCGCTACTTGACGAGAAAGGGACAGAAGCTTATTTTTTGCGTTTCTTTTTATGGCGCTCGGCATTAGCTTCCATTAATAGAAAAAAAAAATTAAGAAAAAAAGGTTAATACATACAAAAGAAAAAATTAGATCCAAATGAAAGGACTTAAAGAATTTTACAGTGAAATAAGGAATAAGCATAGTAGTCATGTGGTGAACATTTTCTATTCACTCATGATCTGGCCTGATCGACCCAATCATGATATTGAAGGATGGGACCTTTTCTCGACAAATTCCCATGTTAGTTGGAAAAAATAAAGAAGTGGGATTGTCTCATTCAGCACGGTGCAGCCTACACTTTGATGAGCACTGCGCAGTTCACGTTACAGCAACTTTGTTGTCTGCAACTTATACTACGTACGATATTTTCATTTAGCTTAAGCACAAATTTCTGCCCGGGGAATAACAACGAAGAAATTCCCCTCCCGGAGAAAGAAAGCAAGAGAAGAGAGGAGCAGCAATCGAGGCGGCAGAATCAGCTCACTGACCGACTACCTTGACCCACTCCCTGACTTGGCACACTGAAGCTTATCTATTTGAACTAGAGCTTCTTGTCCTTGGAGAAGGGATCGATCGGTCTCTGTAATAAGAAGAAGTCCTTGACTCAGAAGCACGAATCGCACAGAGGCCCTCTCAAAGATCCATCACTATACGATAGAGTTAGGAAACAACAGGAAATCCAACATTGAATTTAGGGCCCTTGCTTGCACGATATCTTTAAACGAGGAAATTCAACGATAGAACAAGAGCGAGCCAAAGAGAAAAAGAACTCTTCCAAATCGAATATATATATAAATAAGAGGTCAGGGGGTCCGACCAGACTCCGGGTCGCCTAAAGAATGAATATATATATAAGGGGATTCTAAATGAGAATAAGGGATTGCCAGCATAAGCAGTAGTTTCACCGGCTTTGAGTTAGGAGCTCAAGTATGAGTTCCTTCTGCCCGATCGGCTTTCCGCCTTTGATTTTCCCTTTTTTTTGGGAGGCTTTGACTTCTTCTGATGGCGACAGAATCAATCGTCCTGCTATGAACGAACCTTTTTTTTGTCTCAAGGCGATCTCTTCTCAGCTGTCCGGATCTGCAGCTATAGACTCGAACGAGTGGAATCGGTACGGATGCGGTAAACCCTTTTTAGAAACTAGACTGAATGTAGTGAACGGAGTGACAGAGACTACTATCGAGAGCACGGAGTGAACGGAATAGGGACACAATCCCAACGAAGAAGCAGCCATTTCATCGGGATATTTTTCTTAACTAAGAGTACCTTCATGCGATCGAAGACTAAGACCCTTTACTGCGAGGCCAAGTTATCTGGTGTAGGTTTCGGGGAGTCTTCACTATCCCACAGAGAAGAAAATCCTTTAGGGGGCTTATGTATTAACATTTTCAGTTGCTGAGTCTTCCTCTCGTCAAGCAGGAATCATTGACGCTATTATAAGGCGCTCGAAGGCTTCGAGAACATATCCCGAAGATACTCGGGAACTCGGCTCTTTGGTTGTATTCGGGAGTCCGGTACTCGGCTGGTTATGTATGAGTTACTCGGTATTCGGTGATCCGGTATTTTGCGCCCTGCTCGGTACCATGATGCTCGTAAGATATGTGAAGATGAAGGAGTCGTGCTGCCTTGAAAGATCGTATAACGGCTGCTGGGATGATGTCAGCCGGCGTATGGAGGCACATGTGGATTCTCGTACTTTTCCTAGGTAGTTATGAGCGGACAAGTGAACTGAGGCCGCCTGTCTCAGTTAGTTGGCGAAGGAAGATTCTAACTACCTAGTACTATGACGTCTTCGGTCCTCCGCACTCGACGGAATTCCATCCAGCAAACTACTGCTTCTTTGCTTATGCACTCCGGCTTTGAGATTTGAAAGAGGCCACGGTCACGCTACCGTATATCTCCGCGGTAAGATGCGATCCGAAAGGAACCCAATTCGAAACATTGGATATCCCAACCCCGGCTAACCTTTTTTTCTTAACTACCTCATTCATGAACCTTTTACCCTTAAACAACGGGAGTTATGTCCTAATCCCCACGGTTATGCCCGATAGCACATGGGGAGAATGATTGGACCTAAACCTTTATACAGTATACAGGCTTGCCTCTTTTCCGGGTCCGGGCTAGTTCGCAAAACCGTCACTCCCATGGCTCGCTTGGAAAAGGTTCGTACGTTGCTAACCTCTTATTCTCCTCCTATCCCCGAGCTCTTCTTGAATCGAGGAGTTAAAGCTCAGCTAGGACAGTTCCTCTCTCCGATGGATGAGCGGGGAATAGCATCTGATATGATTTATTATCAGCCTCTCCTAATTGGAGAGAGAGAACCAATCCGACGGGGAGAAGTTCTTTTCTCCGCCCCATCACTAGCAGTTGGGGTTCAGCCACCGATACCGGCGCGGGAGACAGGGAAAAAGAGAAGGGTCGGTCTATTCAGTCTTATTAGTCCCCTTCAGTCCCTGGACTGGGCTCTTAGTCCTGATACCGAAAGGGAGGCCCATGCTAGCTCCACGCGGGAAGAAGTCTAACAAGTCTTACTAGAAGCAGGAAAGAAGTGCTTTGTCGATTGAAGGTGCTCTCTTCTCTACTCCTAGACATAGGATAGAGGCTCACTCTGAATCCATAGTATCTTCTGCATCTTATGCGTCTTCTGTCTCGTCTCTTGGTTTCTTAAGGGAGCCCGTGAGCAAGAGTTCCCCCCCGAAAGTGGCTTTCTAGGAGGGAAGTGGGCTTCATTCAATGGAATGCTTTGTTGGTTCAGCTCAAGGGGTCCGGTCGAGGAAATAAAGGCTGAAGCGCCGGGCGAGTTCATCCCTCCTCTGGGCATCGGACAGCAAAGGCTGCTGTAATTCCGGAATGACCGGAACTGGAACTCCTTAAAGAATAATAGGAGGGGCCTCTTCGGGAGCGCGCACTTGTGGAATGAAATCCGCGGCACCAGACGAAGAACCCCTGACTGCGTCGCACCCGGCTACGAGAGGGTTCAAAGAAAGCCATATAATGAAGATAAAAATGGAAAACATTTCTATATTCTTTGCCCCGCGTATGAAAGAGCTCCTTGGTGATCGGATCCCTTTTCCAATGAATCCATAAACCACCAAGAACTAAGCTTAACGAAATAAAAAATAATGGGTCATCGAGTACCGGTCTTGCTGCGTCTTGAGATCCTAATTGCCATGGTTCCGCTGCTGCATCAAAAAAAATCTCCATCTCGATGGGAGACAGAGTGTGGTAAAACTTGTTAAGAAAACTCATTGAAGATTTAACAGACATGATACCTAAAATTTCAAAGATTCCTTTCTCGAGAATGAGCACTGTAAACTATCCGCTTCAAAAGGTTCCTTTTTTTTTTTCAAAGGCGGTCCTTTTCTTTCCCCGGACCGATGACTCGCTTGTTCAGTACTGCTAACTATTATAAGAGGATGCCGTCCCCTCGGGACTACCAGTAGCGGGGCTAAGTATAGTTGAATCTCGTGCAAGTTAGGTTGTGGTTGTATTGGCTGCAAGCGGAACGTAGGCGCTTTAGGTGTGTGTTGACCATGCACTCTCGCGTCGTCTAATGTCGTATGTATGATAGAGGTGGTGTGGTGATTGACTTCAATGCTAATGATTATCCCCAAGGTTCAACGAATGAATGAAGCTATGATCGTACCCGGATAGAGATGATGGTCTTCCTCTGATGTCTCCAAGCCGGCCATAATAGAATAGATAGGCGAAGCAGCCAATAGCAGTCTGTTCTCGCCTATCGATAGATAGCAGGTTGCTTCCAAGCTTAAACCATTTGAAACTGAATTGCGACTTTTTTCTTGTTATTGATAGAGAGTAGTATTCTCCGCCCCTGTCAAATAAAGTAGAGGGAGAGAACTGGAAGAGAGCAAAGGATTTACAAGTCTAATGGGAGAAGAATGGCTGACACGTTGACTGCCTTCGAAACAAACTAGAAAATATAACCCAAGCGGTCTAACCCCCGGGGCGGACCCCAACCGAAAGGCGCTAGACGGACTAACGGCAAGCGAGATAAAGAAAGCAGCTGACCCTATGTGTAAAACCTTGCCGCGGGAGAGTCCTTCTCCAATGAGAATAAAAATCGTTTTTGGGCAAGACAAGAAAGGAACTCGCCCTTTGACACCAAGGTGCGAAGCCTGATTGCTGGCGATGACTTGGTGAAGGGAATCTATGAAAGAAGGTTCTCGAACCGGGTTCCGACCGAATAGAGCGCGGAGCCAACGAGTTCGGCCGAACAACCGCAGGGGCTTCCAGCA
>Ga0157364_1000467_pt1 | contig 27589 bp, 16 predicted proteins | sample AttsexASBM2_FD_111476 | JGI IMG/M metagenome (GOLD analysis project Ga0157364, IMG submission 111476) | Fungus gardens microbial communities from leaf cutter ant in Ribeirão Preto, State of São Paulo, Brazil - Atta sexdens ASBM2 | ecosystem: Host-associated > Fungi > Mycelium > Unclassified ... | reverse complement strand
TCACTGATATCAATGCTAAGTATGTCATTGATAATCAGTGAATTAAATGTGAGACCCTTAGTCTAGCTAATCTTTATTATGTGATCTAACTAATCTTGTTTTAGTGCTTAAATTCAATGAATATGGTATTGAAAAATTAATGTGCATTAATAATAAACAAAATTTTGCTATTTGATTTTAGTTTTATTTATTATATTTTATTTGCCTATTATTTCTTAAAGCTAAAATTCTTTAAACTAATCTTTACTATGATATACATGTAGCGAAGGTTCAAAATAAATATTTAGGAGGACCTTCAATTGTGCTTAGAAAGTGAAAACGAAAGAGATCGGTAATCTGATGCTTTTCGACGATACTTCTTCCAAACAGTGAAATGAATTATATTATTTGCCGCGCGCGCGTTCAGGGTAGAATAATTAAAAGACGGCATGACGCACGCTCCGCACACTTTTGGCTCTTTCTCGCTCTCTTGTGCACTACAATTCGCTGCGGGAAGGGTGAAAAGATTGACAGTGAATTATTTAACTCTGACAATTAAGGGGATTTAATCGTCCATCCAGTTTTCTCCGTCTCCATTCCTCTGATAATTCCTTCGTAATGTGATGATTTCTCGAGAAATTATAATAGAACACGTCTCATTATTGATTATACCTATCAATTATTAACCTTCTAGGGGTCAATGTTGCATACTTGCAACATTCATTTTTAAATTAAATTCGGAATAAATTAATTCAGCATAAATTTTAAATCTTTGCAGATAATTATATTTATAAAAGCTAAAGTCTTTTGTAATACCGATGAAAAGCGCATTTCATATTTTTCCATTTTCTTTGTTTTCCTTAGACAGAATAAAAAATCCTTTTCCAGAATAAAAGAAAAAATGCAAATAACTGTGTGAAAACACAAATCTGTATGAAAAACAAAAAAAATTGTAAATTACAGTTTCTTGTTATCACATAAGTTATTTCTTTACATAAAAAATATATATATAATTATTCAAATGTGGAAAAACTATATATATATATATATACATATATATGTATAAATGATTCCAAGTATGTAAACAAAAAGTAATTTCTTCACATTTGAATAATTTATAAAAATATAATGAGACCTTTAAATTATAATTTTACAAAAGAAGTAAATAGAAAAATATAATCTCTGATGAATGTACATAACCTAGTATGCGATATATAAAATATTATATAATATTAAACAGGAATATATGTGATGTTTTACTTATTATACATATATAATATTTTACTTTAGAATGAGGAATTTATTTTATCGACATGGATCAAATTTGGCTGTCACTCCTATATCTCCTTAAAAACTGAAAATGAAACACTAAAATATACTTCTAACCGCCAGAAAGATTATATGTCGTTATATAATAAATCGATAAAATCTGTATCGATAGTTCCTTTACTTATAGAATATATTAGTAAAATTAGTTTAAAAAAATTTTTTTAATGACAAGACAATGCCATCTCTAGAGAGATTAAATCTGTTTTAACTTTTTAAATACGTTATTACGTTTTCACTACATTAAAGTTTGTTAAAATCGATCTTTTCAATAGTCTATCATGTCTACATCTATAGAAATTCAATCAATTATCTCATCGTGACGTTACGTCGATACCATGACGTAATAGTGGCTTCGGAATATTTGCGACTTTCCTTCTCCCTATTCACCTACCACACCCCGTGTCATAATTATCTCATCTTGCCCTAAATATCAACCGTCGTTCAGTCATCGTCGAATACAGTGTAACTTCGAGGTGCGATCGATCAATTACGCAATGAGTGCAAATAATAGCCGACGCTCTCAAAGCGTAGTTCTTAATTACTGCGTATAGTCATCGTAGCCGCGAACGAATAAATGCACACACACATACACACACACACACACACACGCGCGCGCGCGCGCGCGCGCGCACAACACACACGCACGCACGCACACACACACACACACACACACACACACATATCGACAAGAAAACATAGTAAACCTGACGTGGCTTTAATCAACGCCGATGCGCCGCCGCGATGTGGAGTAATATATAATGAAAATTGATGAGATAATCGTGGACGGGAACTGTAGAGCTCATAAGGGTACAGAAATAGGATAATATCGTTTTGAAGATACATAATAACAGCGAGCCTCATGACATTCTAAAACGAGAAATCTTCAATGCTCCATCTTAAGAAAATATCTCAGAACATGAATTAAATTTTGTTCGTAATTATATTTCAACGAGAAAGAAACATTAATTTACACATGATAATAAAACGAAATCCATCGATTATATGAATTAGTTCTTTTAAAAAAAAATGAGATAGAGACAACTTTGAAAATCTTATATAGAATATATAGTTTTTTATTGCAGCTTAAAAGTTGTGATAAATCATATTTAAAATAAAGAAATAAATAATGGCTACTATTTTATTATTATAATATTTATTATAATATTACTATTTACATTGTCGAAAAAAAAATGGCACTTTATACAAATCGTACCGCGATGCTTGACAGTATTATTACAGTAATGCCATTATAAACAGCGAGCTTACCGACAGTAGTCATTATCAATAAACAAAACAACAAAAACGCAAGAGCCGCACGTGTCGATAAACCGGCGGAACGGAAGGTTTCCGTCTAACGAGCACCTCCGCTGTACGCAACTACCCTCTTAATTAATGCAACTTTTATTATTGTTTCCTTGTAACAATCCGACCGCACGCGCTGCCCTCAATGTGCCCCAATCCTTTTTGCGTCCTCGCTTATTCTCCAACCCTCGAGTCTGTTCTCTCTCTGTCTCTCTGTCTCTCTATATCTCTCTCACACACACTCTCTCTCTCTCTCTCTCTCTAACTCTCTCTCTCTTTCTCTCTCTCTCTAACTCTCTCCCTTGAAACACATTGAAAGCATTCCGTAAGCGCGGAGCATCATTCAGGCAACTTTCGAAACGAACAGGTAGAAAACGGAGAAGGACATGTCCACCAGAGCGTGAATCGTACACCGCGGACAAAAGTTGATGGAATATAAAAGCGACCCGACAGATACATACGCGCAAAGCCACATAAAATACATCACATTATTTTGGATCGCGAATTAATAACATACCTGCGTCGCGATTCATTATTCTAATTAGTAATGTTTATTAATTCGCTCGAATATCGCATAACGCGTATGGTATACAATTATGCGACGGTATGCAGTGTCGAGGGAAATATTTTATCCATCGAATACTATAGTGCCCAGGGGATACGAGTCTTTCGAGAACCTAATTCCCCTCGATTGTGTAACGTTGAAATTTCACCGTTTGGACCGACGAACTTCTTTTCAAGTCAATGGAAATTTTATTTTAATTTTATTTTAATGAAAATGAGAGCACAAGATACGACGGCGGCGTATTAATTTCGCCTGTAACACGGTTACAACGAGCCAGTGATCCGAACAACCGGGCAATTAAGCGTGCTCGTCTTACCAGGGAACTTTCATTCGGCGATTGAAAACAATCGTTCGTAAACGCGAGCTCAACTCAAGAGAATCACCATCCAAATATTTATATTCAGAGAAATGTAAGAAAAAGAGGGCTTGGAAAACCACGCATCGAATCTTTTGCCGACTTGAAAACAGACAACAGACTACTATAAGTGGAGAAATTCAATGTTTGACTTGCGTAACTTCGTATCTTATAGCAATCGGACTGTCATTCCCTTACTCGCAAGTATGGCATACTTTCAAAAGTTCTCTGCGAGTATAAATATCATTGTACATCACGCTTTCTCTTCATTTCGATTAATATCATTTCTCTAAAGAATACTCCACAATTTCAAATAATTACTTTTTTCTTATGATAATACTCTGACATTTAAAAATTTTTAAACGTTCTGTTTCCAAAAAAATTCAAGAAGAATTAATTTTCGATTCCTAATAACTATTCTCACCTCTACCTTTAAGTGGGTAGATCCATAGCAATTCACGCATAGTTATCTTAAAAATTCATTCTGTAAAAAAAAAATAAAAAGTATTGCCCAGAAATCTTAAAATTCATTATTTTATCTCGTAAGGATGATTTAACTCTATGTTTCTATGCATATTAAAAAATAATGATAAAAACAATATTTTTTTGAGGTTCTGAGCATTCCTATTTAAAATTTAATATTGTATAATCTCGAAAACTTCAGATTAATCTCCATCTTCCAAATAAAAAGATGACAAAAAATTAAAACATTCGTTAAAAGTTATTCGTGAAAAATATATTGATTACGTCTGATAAACTCAGAAACGATTTATCACAAAGATTTTTACACAAAGGTCTCTTTTGTAGGAACAAATATATCCATTCTTTCTGATTAGCAAAAATACGACAGTCACGCATATCAATCTGGCTGATAGACTTATTTGGTTTTAGCACGCGACAAGTACTATGAATGAGACGATAAGATTTTACGAACCTTCAGTTCCTTTTAAGGCGACAGTTTTCTTCCGATTTGCGGACCATTTTCATGGGAGACGGGGCTTCGCGAGTGCGCGAAATTGAACGGAAGCCATCTACGCGACGCGGAAGAAACGTCCTCGTTCCCTTACGGAGAAATGAACAAGCGCGAAAGAGAAGGAGGAGGAATCCTGATGGGCTTGGGCAATAGGAAACAATAGTCGAGCGAAAAACAAAAAGTTCATCCCCTCTCATCTCTCTTCCCTCCCGTATCCCGGGCATACGAAGTCTTCGCCTCGTCCTCCGATAGACTTCAATTATGAGCTTCCCGGGCATAAAAGAAATCTCAATATTACTGACAAATTTGAAAAGTTCCATAATTGATTCCTCGTAGTCTCTACCTTTCCCTCTTCGAATCGAAGGCGAGAGAAGAACCCCCAGTAGAAACTGGTCGGGAGTAGAAAACGGGGATGTAAGAGGGCGGAATGAGAACCAAAGACAAAAACAATGGCCCCTTCCATTTCGAGCTGTCCGATCGAAAGGATTGACGCTTCCGAGATATCCTCGAGAGAACTGACACCTTTGTCTTTGTTGAGAGCAAACGTTTCCAAGCACCCCGTCTCCATCTCATCCTGATTGGCCGACTGGTTCTAAGAGAGATAGCGAAAACACGATGTTGTTCGCTCATCTCACAAATTGAATATTTTGTATTCCAGAAGTAACTAAAAAACGAGTTTAATATTAATATAATATGATATTTAATATTAAATTTAATAAAGAAATATTATTTAAAAGTATATAAATAAAATAGTGACGTAGTATTGAAATAAATAATAATTAAGATATAAATTGTATATCACTATTTTTAAATTAAGTATTATAAAAAGATGCTAACAAATATAGTAACAATCATTTTTATAAAATAATTACAACATTTATATATATATTACAATAATTGTAATATATATATAATATATATATATATATATATACATATACATGTAATATATATATATACAATAATTACATTTTTATAAAATAATTAACTGTAAAGAACAATATAGTAAATTTAAATGTATTTTATAAATTTTAAGAATAATAAACGGAAAATACAACATGTATTAAAATAACTTAAAAAAACTTGCATGTTTTTGAAATAATTTACACAGGATACATATCTATAAGAATGCTCTATCCCCTGAGAAGTGACCTGAAAGGAAGGATAGGAGGGTAGGAAGTCGTAACGATGTCGCGTGGGATGCATTGTAGCATCAACATTTGCGATTTATCGTAGTAATTATGGGGTCGTATCCAATGGTCATTAACGTTTCGCCACGACCGCCATACGTCGGCAGAACGATTTTTATTAGCGGCGAATTACTTCGCCGACGATTCGTTGTCGGAATCGTGCCTTCTCACGACAGTCCACGATTGTTCTCCAGTCGATAATTTAGTTATATTGCTAGTCGATACGTTAGATAGTCGTGATTCAGTACCGAAATCTTCGAAACGATCAGCACACTTCTCCAATAGATAAGCAAAAGATATTATCTCACAGAATAACAAATAAAGTTATGAGCTTTCTTTTGTAAAAGCGATTGAAAAAAATTTTCATTTTATAAAGAGGAAAAATGATATCACAAGAGATATTAAACTCTATCAATATAAAATTTTGACGATAAGATAAAAAGGATTTTTCCAAGTTTAAAATTCTAGAGTTTCAGACATTTAAGCTAAAACTCTAAAGTTTCAGACGTTTAATGAGTAAGCAGCGAATGAAATCTCGTAAATATAACATTAACAAATTATTTCTTTGTAATATTAAGTACTTTAATACTAGTACACGGTGATATGTATTTATTTGATTTTTTGATTATTTGGTTTTGATATATGAAAAATTTAACAAAAAAATTGCTATAATTTTTAAAACATTATGATCTCATCAAAATCATTAAAAAAAATTATACTACAAACACAATCAATACTGTTGCAGCTGGTATTCATACTAAAGAATTATTATATATTAAAACGGAGAAAAAAATTTTACAGAAATCTCAAAACTTTCTCAGTTTCTTACGTATAATCCTTATTCAATCTTTATTGAGTATGGTGCAAAGTTAGCTTTGCTGCTGCAATCTAGTTTTATTCTACGATAATATAGAAGTTTCAAATTGCTATAATTTTTTCTCAAGAATGTATATAAATTTATAACATCACATGTTATAAATATATACGTGACGTATTGAAATAAAAACAAAAAAAAATAATTCCATTCGACATTCTTCAGTCTTTTCCTTGCGCATTCATACATGGTGATGTATCCGAAGTAAAGAAATAAATTTTACAATTTAAATCGAAGCATCCCTTATCCTACGTGGTCGCTGGGGGAATCGAAGCGCAAAGATCTTTCACGGGAAGAGGATGTTTTGAGACGCACGGCAACGGTCACGTTTCCAGTCCGCGTGTCCGTCACGTATGCATATCTTGGGACACCGTGGTGAAACTACCCTTGGCCAACCCGTGGCTGCGTCTCAGTCGGGCCCTGCTCGTCTCTCTCGTCCGCCCCGTTTTCCCCCTTCAGACCCTTCGCTCCCACGCGAAAACCCGTTTTCCCCCTCGCGACCGCTCCCGTGGGAGCGCAGAACCGGACGTACGTGGTCAACGCGGGCCAAACTGTCGGCAAAGTTACGTAAAATAGTTAGCGACACTTCCAGCGACCCGCCATCCACCCCCTTCTTCCCTCGGTAGTGCCACCTCCACCTCCGAGCAGACAGCAATGGTACGGACAGGCTGACCAGAGAGTCTCGGGAGTAAAAGGAGGACGAACACCCGGGGAATGGATGAAGGGAGGATGGATACGACAAACGGGCTGTAGCACAGTATCCTGTCCGTTCGTCACTGATATATGGCCGACACAGGGACCTTGCACCCCGCCTGAGATACAACACGTACGTGACCGATATGCGCGAGATATCTATAGATACGCGTGTAGTGAGTCGTCTCTTAAGAGCGCGCATATCAAGTTGTATGCGTAGGGCTCGACCTTGAGTTCTTTTTAAACGATACAAGCATACACGCATGTACATATAACACTCTCCGTGCAACGTCAAAGCAAGTCAATGATAACACAACTCCTATTTAGAATAAAACTCTTGTTTTTGCTTCAGGGAAAATTATTCTAGATTCATGAAGGAAAATCTGATACTAAAACGTTATATGCTCGACGTGATAGTTCGTATATTAAAGTGCTTTATTTAAAAAAATGTACGCAACGTTAGTTTTGCGATATATTTAATAGATATAATACTTACAAAGAAACTGTCGGAACTGTCGTTTATCGATTTCGATCAGCTTTAGATATGTATTGTAGAGCATAAAACAATATTATGAATCCATATTTTTTTATCTGCTTGTAAAGGTTTAGAGATGAAAACAATTCGAAAATAATAAATTTTTTCATTTTCAACATTTTCGAAAAATATAAATACACTATTATTAAGAGTAGATATAAAATATCATAAAATCATAATATCTTTTTTCATATATCTCATAATTTTGAAGATATTCATTTGATATTCGTTGAAAATAAAAAAAATTCATTATTTTCGAAGGATTGTTTTAACTTTTAACTTTTACATAAAGAAAAATATAGGTATAATATTTTTTGACAACAATTTGATGCTTTTTCATATCTTCTTAAGATCTAGAACAATCTTAATAATGAGTGACATATTAAAATTTATAAATAATTAATTCTTGTTGCAAAAAATATTATTCATGTAAGGAATGCAAGAGATCCGGATTCGACTCCCGGCCGAGATAATATTTTTCGCAATAAGAATTAATTATACAGATTTTTACATGTCACTCAGCATTATTAAGATCGTTCTAAGATGTGAAAAAACATTAATAAAAACATTAATAAATTGTTAAATTGCTAGTCAATTAAACAATTTAATGTTTTTTCATATCAATTAAACTCGTGATATTATTGTTAGAGTTTACGTTTTAAGACCGAAAAATCATTTTCGGCGCAAATTTTAAAAGATTATATACATAGTACATAAATTCATACAGAATCATAGCATTAGACCTAGCTACACCGTTTAAGGCATTGATTTCTATAAGTTATGTTTTCACATCTTATAAAATATTATATTATGTTAAAAAACAAAAATAATTCTTGTTAAAATATATTGTCAATATCATTGAAATTTATATTAAATAACGTTTCATTTATTTTCTACTAATAGTCTTTCCTTTTTAGAAAGAGAGAGAGAGAGGGGGGGGAGAGGAAGAGAGAGAGAGAGAGAGAGAGAGAGAGAGACAGAGAGGGAGGGAGGAACGAGTTAATTGCCAACTCGTTCGTAGCGGATAGGAAGGTCTTGGGATCCTGGTTCTCCTGATGCAGCTTGTGTTTCTAGGACACAATCTACCCTCTCCTCCGCTCCTTTCCTTCGTATCTCGCTTGTTTCTAGGGGCTGCAGACTGGCTCAAAACGCCCGGGGCCAGAGCAACGGTCCCGGGTCTTCATGAGCGCAGCTTGGCTCCCACCTACAGGCGGAACCATTTTATTCCGTTGACTATAATGCCAAACTTACTTGGCCGTGCACTAACCATTGCTACTGCCGACCCTCTCTACCAGTGGCACTGACGCAGAACCGGGCTAAACAGCAAGTTCAACGGTACCGTTGTACCGCCACCTCCTGGGGATATACTAGCACCCTACGAGAAACCACTGAAGGTTTACCCGACCCTTTCCGCAACGATTCTCTTCGTACTCCTTCTAGAGCCTCCGGTAACAGTCGTACAATGATATATCCCGAAAAGTAAGTTAAACAAAAAATTACTAAAAAACAACATACCTACTAACAATAGCAAGTTTTATTTACTTAAATAAAATTAATTTGAAATTGAATTAACTAATCTTTGGCATTAATTTATTTAGAAAAATGTAATAAATAACAGGAATAATACAGGAAATAACAATACTAATATTATTAATTTTTTTATTTTAGCTTACATAACTTATTTTCTGTATCATTCACTAACATGAGCATCAATATTTCTTATTTCTTCACTAAAAAGATCCAGCGATAATAGATTACAATATAAAATTAAAGAAAGTAATGAAAAATAAATATTTCATCAATATAAAAGACATAATTATTGAAAAGTCAAGTCGTTTACCACGATGAAAAAAATGCTAAAAACAAGATATTATTTTAAAAAATATATAAAAACAGTGTAGTATATATCTACAATAACTGTAATGTCAATTACACTGCAAGATTTTATTTTTCTCATGTTAGTTTACTTTGCTAAAAAATTATATCTCGACAAAACTAAAAGATTTAGAGAAATTGTAAAAGTACTCGACGAAGTTGGAATTAGATCCGTCCGTAACACAGGTTATAGAACTCAACCAGGTAGCCAAACTTTACAGAGTCTGCGCTCAGGACAACAAGGCTCTTCGCTTTCGCGCCGCGGAAAGTCTTGGGAACTTCGGTATCGAGTCGCGAGGGAGTCTTCGCGCGGTAATATTCAAGGTCACTCGCTCCTACCAAGGTCGTACTACTCTACTGTATAGGGAATAGGTCAAGGTTTGCGATGGAAACAGAGTCGAGTCCTTACAAGTTGTGATAAGACAAGGCGAGTATTGCGCCAAATAAACGGACGACAGATAGTTAAGAGGGGAACAAGCAGATGGGGAAGTTCCCCGGAAAGTGGACTATCGTTAAAATATTTTTTACGACACTTTCCTCGCTCGCATTTCCCCGCCGCCGTCCTACGTCCGCGGTTACCGGCAGTCGAACTCTGGAGTCGAGTTCGCCAAGTTTCGCCATTAGACACGGTTAAAACTTTGTTCGAAACACTTTCGTCCGCGTGCCGTCCGCGACCGTGAAATAAGCGTGCTAAATTCTGAATATTTTCTTCTCACCCTCGCCTCTCTTTCCTGCACTCACTCTTCCTGCCCGGAAATCCTCCATTCCACTTTCGTTCCTCGGGCTAGTTCCGCGGACCACCGAATCGACCGCCGTTTCCGGTCTTGCCGGGGAATCCACAAGCTCTTACGCGCCGACGTGTTCCTACCTCTTCTAAGTTTCGCGCTTTCGAAGCAAACGCTAACTTCTTGGCAATGAATTTATGCAATCGCTAATTTAGTCCGCCGATATAAACTATCTTTGAATCGACCGTATCAAGTGCAAAATGCTAATTAAAAGTAGAACACCGTAAAATCGAATTACTTGGTGAACATCTCAATATTGCCATCGGCAATCTTACTTAAACAACTTCGTGCTTAAACGAATTTAAATTTATGATGAAGTGAAGATATACTAACGTCTTGATTATTTGACTCTCCTCGTCTCCTGACAATTCAATATATATATTTTTTTAAACGAAATCACGAAATAATGCGATGATAATAATGCGATTAAATAATTAGATCACACTAAAAGTAGGAGCAGTCGTTATTAATTTAACCAATTTTTAGGCTAATCTTATATTTCTTATATAAATGATATAATTTTAAAATTTTTTAATTTTTCAGTAATAATGTCCTTTATATTCATGAAATATTTGGTTTTTATCACTTTCTTTATTTTTAAAATAACTTATATTCATTTGATCCTTTTAATAAGTAGAAAACGTTAATACTTGACACGTTGGCACTTTAGTGTCAATAAATAATCATAAATATGTATATATATATATCTTTATTTAATGACCATAACAAAAGTAAATTATAAGCTAAGATATTTAGTAATATCAACGGCATTCCTGCGATAGTAAAGTCAAAATATCCTTAGGGAATTCCGAATAAGATCTTTCCAACTTATCATTTCGCTCACGACTAGGAAGTTTGTCTCTCGCCGTCTGGTTAGATTTCAGGGAACGGTAGATCGTCCGACGTTCTTTGATAAGGGCCCAACGAGTTCTCTTGGGTGCCGATAAAAAGATTGTTCTTGAGTATCTAAGATGAAATATCGAGGTAGAAGCACCACATGTTTCGTACGACCGCATCGATGTCATGATGCACCGACCCCTCTATGCTATAAATATTTTACGTATTACGTTACACGTACATCACGATGACCGCTATGATAATATTCTCCCCCAGTTTCACATATTTTTCCCATATAATGCTCTTTCAAGCCATGTATACTTCCCTCAAAATCGTCATGAACATTGTCTGTACTGATATTACTATTTCTATCTTCTATCTTGTCAATTGAAGATACAATTGCATAATGTCTAAATTGTAAACTAGGAAAGTTTAAAAAAAAACTCGGAAGAAAAAAATCGAAAGTCTAATACTCATACAGCACAGTTGTCTCTCTTCAGGGACATTCTAAAGATATCCAGAGAACGTTTTTACATCCTAAGAACATTTCTCAGAACGTCTCTCGAATAAAATGTGAGTATCTACGAAAGATTATCATTTTGAAAAAGTAAATGCCATGGATACATCACACGTTCGTGTTTTATCAAGTTAAATTATATGTTTTTTGTGCGTCGTCACAATTGCAAATTTTCAATGATCTCGACAGAAAACTCTGTGGACACCTTTGGTCAATGTATCGCTCTAATTGTCACCAGAGACGTTTTCAGGGATGAAGGGAGACGGTACTTCTAGAGTGGAAGGCTAATTGTCGTCGAACGAAAGGTCCGAGAGGGTGACCGCATCCCTCGCGGCATCAACACGGCAAGGCACTCAAGCTTGGTCGTCTTTTAACTCGTGTGGTGCACGTTTCCTCCGCCGTGTGAGAGGGTTAAATACGGAGTTACTCAGTTCCCCTCTAAGCCTGTTATACGTCTCGAGGGGGTAGTCCCCGATCTCCTCCCTCTTTCCTACCTCGGACGATGCAGAAGCCAAACGATCTCCATATCTTTCCTTGCGTCTCTTAATCGACAAACATGATTTCAGGAAATCGTTGCTGACTTCGTTTGCAAAGCATCATTATCTAACAATTTTCATATTATATATCGCATCTTTTTATTAAGGCAAAATTTAATTATATTATTGCAAAAAATATAGATGTAATTTTAATTAGTATTTATGATAATATTAAGTAGATCTCTCTTATCCTTTTATTAAAAGTCATTAAATTATCTAAAGCAATTACCGATTTATTGTATAATATTTATAATATAATATTTTATATTTTTTATTCAACATCTGCTTAATTCATGTTTTATATTATACAATTTACGAAATAAACGTTATGAAATTGTCTTTATTTAAATATTTGTAGATACTAAAAATGAAATAACATTATTTATTCGAAATTTATCTCGCAATTAAGATAGATTTTTTAATTCAATTTTATTAAAAAAAATTGCAAGTCCTCTCTCTCTCTCTCTCTCTCTCTCTCTCTCTCTCTCCCTCTCAACTTACAAGCGCCATTTTCACATCATAAAGATCTTTAGTATCAGCTTTCTGATATTACACGAACGACAATAAACCGATTGAGAACGGATGGCAAAATCGTGAGAATGTCTCTCGTAAGAATTGTAAGTAATGGAGTGTCTCTGCGCATAAGACCAGTGGACATGCCATGGACGGCGAAAACAACCCGTTCGAAATTCACGCAAACAAATAAGTCAATAAAACGACGTGTCCGCGCTATTAAATTGTCCTTAAATAGCGGCTATCCCTCGAAATCGTGCTGGAAATCGTCGACAAAAGAATCACTCCTAACTTCGAAAACAAAGAGAACGTATCGATTTTGCATAATACATAGTGCAGTTGAAGCAGTAATCTTAACGTATAGAAACTTTGGATATATATTATTTAGAAACAATATTTATATCAATGTAAATCATTTCATTAGATTCTATAAACAGATGCAATGAAAATTACACAAAAAAAAATACTCTGTGCTGGAGTGGAGATCCAGCTTCTTATTTTGAGTCGTTGAATACGAATCTGACATCAAGATAGGACCATCCAAAATTTTCAATCTAGAGTGAAAAAGTGGATCAAAAATGGAAAAAAATATTTTTCCGCTCTAAATTGAAAATTTATCCTAGATGATTTTATTTTGATGTTAAATTCAGCGACTCAAAGTACATAAAAATAGCTCTACTCTAGCACAGGATACCTTTTTTTTTTGTGAGGCTGTGTTATTTATATATTACAATAATATATTTAAACTTCTAGGAAAGACAACGTAAGAGCAAATATACAATGCTACGATACAATTGATGGAAACTATTTTTTTTTTATATGTTCTTTGAAAAAATACGAATTTTAATTTTTTATAATATTTTATAGTATTTTTTATAGTGGAATTAACAAAACGATTATTTATCATATCATTTTTACTCTCTATAACCTTAATTTTATTATAAACCTTAATTTTTATTATAATTTTATTATTAATCAAATGTTAATTTAATACTTTGTAAAAATAATATTTAGAATTATAAAAAATACTTTTCGTTTCTAAAATATAATAAAAAGAATTTTTTAATTTTCAATCTTAAACTTGAAAATTAATTGAAAAATATCTAAGCATTAAAAAAATTTAGTTATTCTTAATTTAGTATCTAGTTCTAGAGATTCTCTAATATATGCTCTAATGTAATGATAAAGGCTGATATAGTAAAATATATTTTTGAAAGCTGGTTGATGCATTAGTGAGATACTCTCATTAAGTGAAGTAAGATGTTGATCACGACAGAGAAGAGATGCGATTTCTCTCTTAGAGTACTGTAAGCTTATTTCCCTTCTACTAAATAATTCGTTGTGGCCATTTAGGAACACGGAAATCCCCGCCCGGATGATCAAACCATCCAAACTATCGAGGATGACGACGATTAATCCGGTATATATCACATACCTTTGGGAATCATTAGTCGATGTTGGTCTCGCTCTATAGACTGTCAGTGGAACTGATATCGCTAGCCGAAAGTAGCTCGCGAAGAGGAGGACGAAGCAACGGGGTGCCTATGGGCGATGCCTCCACTGGATTAAAGGCGCATTACACCGCTCTAAAGGGCCCCTAATTAGATCCGGAAAGAAGCAAAGGGTTCTCCGAGTCGCGTAACTCGGTTTACCGAAGGGAGAAACCTACTACCTCTCGACTCTCTCTTGGCATTAACGGCTTTCGCGTCCGCTGAGAGACCTTTTACCACCCCTTCTTAACCCAATCCTTCCTTGCCAATGTACCACGTTCATAGATGTGACTATAGAAGCTGTCAAATACGACTGTTGTGACAGGACATGTTTGAGAGATCAGAAATCATGACATTTATTGATTGATTTAAAAAACATGCAGAATTATTGATTGAATGTTTTTTTTTTAAATAAATTATCTCTTTATTTCTCTTTATTTCTCTTTATTTTAGGTATCTTAAATAAATTATCATTCCTTAAACTTCTTTTCTAACAATGTGATTTATAATACTCTGCCTATATTTGTCTATACTCTACCTATATTGTCTCTGCATCTATTTATACATTTTCTATTATGCATTATCATCATATACTATAATATTTTAATTTTTGTACCTTATGTTATCAAAGATATATTCAAAATCAATTTTGTATTTAGTTTTTATTATAATACAATATATATAAGTCTAATTAAAAATAGTTTAATCACTTATTTATATGCTAAATGCTTGACTACAGAGATCATCAAGTTATAATGTTAAATACATTAAGAAATGTCCTTATAAATTTTTGCTGAGAAAAAATCGATTTGAAACTTACTATTAGTTGGAGGGGGGAAGAGGGGTGATTGAATCGAAGATATTTCAGAACAAGTGTACAACAAGGAGGAAACACACCTTTTATCGGACAAAGTTCGAGTCATTCGGTTTTATGGATTTCGGGCTAAATACACGTAAGGACTAAATCTACTTCTTCGTTCCAGCAATGCAACATAAGAGGCTGAAGTCTGTATCTTAGATAAGTTATACGAATCGCGTAAGTGATTGGCAAAAGACTGACAAATCTTTAGGACTGACTACTTATCATAATTTCTTTAGCTAGATAACTGCTCATCAGAGAAGGTGCATAAATGACAGCAAAACAAAACCTAAATAAAATGTCAAAAATTAATATTACTACCATCGCAACTAAATTACTGACATTCTGTAACTTTAAGAATTTTGATTTTAATATTGGCATAGCGGCAATATTCATTTAATAAAAAAAAAAAGAGAAAATCGTTGTGAAGCATGTCGCGCGCGCTGTCGTAAAAGCTCAAGCGTTAAGACAAGAAAAGGAAAAACGTCACCGCAACATCTGGGCACATAGGTGCACCATAGTGGAACGAGTCGCTCAACTGCGTGCCTTAGCAACGGAGGAAAAAAGTGAAAGAAAAGCAGAACGAAGAGAAAGAGAAGTAGGAGGAGGAGGAGGAGGAGTAGGAGAGGAGAAGGAGAAGGAGAAGGAGGAGGAAGAGGAGGAGGAAAAGAAGGAGGAGGAGGAGGAGGAGAAGGATGAGGGGGAGGAGGGGGAGGAGGAGGAGAAAACGAGGATGGAAGAAAAAGGAAGTGGAATAAGGGTAGCAAGCAGAAGAAGAGGAAGAAGAAAAGGCACGGAGGCGTATCTGCCGCCCACGTACATGCCATCCCGCGGGTTTTGGCGGATCCTGGGCGTTCCTGGTACCATGGTGGAAGCCCAATCGTGGGTTCGAGGTTCGAAACCCGGCCGGCGCACTAAGGACGCAGACGCCCACCGTCCTGTCGACCCACCTTGTGCAGGGCCGTAACGCGCATCGCGACGCGCAGGCGAAAAACGCACTGACCTCGATACCACCTCCACCATCCGATTTACACCACCATCCCAGCCTCACCTCCTTTCAACCCCTGACCACCCACTTGTTCATCCACCCGCGCTTTTCGTTCTAATTCTCGTCAGTGGTCTGCACACGCACAATGTTTCGGTTCGTGCATTCCAACTGCCCAGCTTTAACAACCCTATTCTTTTCATTTCAATATCTTGCGACAATATCCGAGAAAAAAGTTGCATCAGCGACACGTATAATCGCAATTGCACGCGATATATTAAAATGACAGAGTTGAAAAGAAATTCTTTCAAGATCCTCCTTTTATCCTCCTGAGTTTCCTCTTCTGTTAATTTTTATTATTTATTGCTTACGTGTATATAAGATTTTTCTAAAATTCTAATACTTTCTTTCATCTAAAGATAATTTCTCTAATTTAAAATTAATTTCTGTAGCAGAAATACTGAGTTGTCAATATAGTATTCTAAAATTAGAAAATATTAACCAGTATTTTTAATTATTTAGCTAAAATCTTTCCTTAGATATGTATATATCTAATAATTTTATTGTGATATTAAAATTTTTTAGCAGCAATGTAACAAGTTACGATTATTACAGAAAAGCAAAGAAACTTGACTATATTTTAAGACTTGATTAAATATTGTTTTGTTTTACTAAGAGATGAATAATGAAATTGATAAACTTTGTACATCCTACACGTATATTCCAGTTTTAAAAACTTTTGCTTCCTATAATTGGTTTGGAGAACATTTTCTTCATTGTATTATTTACACATGATCCAGAAATATGCCTATTTCTTGTATTAATCAACGTATCCTTATTTTTTAAAATACAAAGTAGATAGTTCATTAATTAAACAATACAGTGTCCTCCTCATTACAGACAATTTCAATTGCAATTACAAAAAGAGCGATTTAGAAGGATATTAAGACTTAAAGTTAACAGCCCGTCGTTTGTTTCTCCTTGCGATGTTCATCTTTTCAAACAGAAGCGGCGAAGAATTATTAACCGAGACCTAGTGTCGAAGGAGGACGAAAAGCCCTCGAGGACACTACAGCAGGCAGTGCCGTTACCGGAGCATTAACTTTGAAGAGCATACATCCTGGAAAGTTCTCGCGCGAGCCGATTCGTTCGCAGGAAAGTTACTTCCCCGTAAACAACAAGTAGTTACCTACTCCAGAAATGTTCTGGCAGACTCTGTTCGCGTCTGTGTGCGTACCGTCTGTGCGTGTATACGTACTGCCCCCCCTCCCCCCCCCGCCCCATACAAAATGTCCGCGAAAACTGGAACTCGTAAACCACTGACACTGCTATATTCGAAAACTTAAGGCAGAAGGGATAGAGTATCCCCTCCGCGAATAGAATTCGCATCTTCGAATGTATTTTAATGTATGATACAAACAATATCTGATGAGATCATGCTCTTCTTTTGTTACTCTCAGAATTCATGCATCTCCAACACTCTACCTCTTCTGATCTCTTTGTCCTAATTTCATTTCTTTCCATGAATGTTTTAAATAGTAAAAGTTTAATTGTTCTAACGAACGATTCTAAAAAAATGTACTACTATCATTTATTTCGTATTGAACCCATAGACAACGGAAGAATTATTTTGTTTATAAATACTTTTTAGTATAATTTTTATATATATTTAAGATAGAATTTATATATATTTATATATATTTAAAAAGTTTTTATTAAAAAATAAGGTTTATATGCTTTATGGATTTTGCTTTCAATTTCAATTGTATCGCAATTTAGAGAACGAAAATAAAACAAGCATAATCAATCTTGACAAATATTCCGAAATATTATATCGCAAGACGGAACTATTCAGACAAAATATTGGAAGTAACTGTTGGAACATTAGGCACGAAAGGTCCGATCGACATGATTCATTTTCAATTCGGCTTAGATGCCACGGGGCGTCAGTGGCATTCAGCTGGTCTAAGTATGTTTAGGGGATTATTGGCCAAAGTTGGTGTCCTGGCACGATGATATATTGGAAGGGTCGACAATACCTACTCCGAACTCTTGGACAATACGCCTCCGTTTCGAACTCGGTTCTGGGTGCGCGTACTCAAAGTCACAACAACAACCTCTTCGCCACCGGCAGCCAAATATATCGGTAAATTTAAAGAGGCTAGTCAAGTAATGAAGAGGGCAAATGCATTTTACAATTTTGCTTGTATAATTCGCAATTACAATATCACCGATAAATCATAAATTATTTCTACAAATTTTATATATTATCTGCTAATTTAGATAAATTCTTAGATTTTGAAAATCTTTATCTTTTATATATACAGATTTATCCTAAATTAATTCTCATAATGATATATACTTTTCGCGCGATTTTAAAATTTTTTTAAACTCGTGGCAGTCATGACGTCAGGAGGAAATCGTAAAACTTTGAAAACTGATCTTATTACTTTCCTGCTATTCAATTGCTTTCCATTCGATGTAGAGACTATATTCACGAAACTTTTCATGATGTAAAGTCCAATTAGTTGCAAGTAAAACTGACGATAAATTGATAAAGATTTTTAAAATTTAAAAATTAATTTTCCAAAATCAGAAAATCTTCAAAAAACTTTCAATTTTTTAATCAGATTTACTTCTCAAAGTACAGATAGTTCGAATAAATTTTTTTAATTTCCCACGCAACGATTATTTTGAGATCTTCAATTAAAACAATACGAGCATAAGAAAGGAAAATTCGGAGTTTAATCTAATATTATCAAGGATATCGATAATTATCAGCGTTCTTGGTAACAGGAAGTGTTGATGTTACCGGTAACGATAGTTATCATGTTGACGATGGCCGAGGGCAGGCCGATCCTGCTTGGGGCGCAACTACCATCAGTCATTATTTTCCGCAACATTTAGCAAGCACTTCAAAACTGTTTCGCGCCCCTCTGCTACGTCCGCTATCCTGCCGCGAGCCCGAAACTTTCTCAAGTATGTGCCGTAGGAGCGAGCAGCATGCTCCTCCTCGAAGAGCTCCTCTTTCACCATCCGCTACACCTAGAAAGGCCCGAGCTTTTTTCTATTGCTCCTGAAGATGAGTTATGAACCACACCAGGTCGTCGAAACCTGCTTCCTCATCCAACTCCGGGGCTCACCAACAAGGAACAAGCAGTAATTAAGAACGGCACAAAAAGCAATACAAAGTGTCGGAGAATTAACTGAGCGACCTTGCTAGAAGTATATTGGCTATTTAATGATGATAGACATAAGAAAGATTCGCGTGTTTCATTGCGCAAAAAAGACAAATTTTCCATAGAATTATATATATATATAAAAGCGATTTATTCAAATAATTTGCAGTCAAAATTTGTAATAAAATTATATATACAATAAGAATCTTATTTTTACCGTCACGTGTGAGAACACAATCTACGAATTAGAAATTAAATGTCTATACCGGTCGAAGATAGATCTCTTAATGCTTAAATAATTCAATGTGAAAATTTTATATATATATATATACTAAATTTTATATATATACTAAATTATATACATTATATATCAAAAATAATTTGTACTCAGTCAAATAATGTTACACTTATGTTAAAAATTCTTGTTAAAATTTTGAACATTAAATTTTTAACATATTCGAATATTAATTTAATAAATATGATTGTTTGAATATTTTATGTTAAATTGATAATTAACATTTCTTAATGTTAAAATAACACAATTTATAAGTGAGCAAATAATATAAAGATAATATATACGTTTAGTAATTTCTAACAAAAGAATAAAAGAAGATGTGTAAATTTAATAAATATTAATCTTATTTAAGAAATATATTTTCAGTTTATTTACAAATTGTCAAAGAAAAAAAATTTTTTTTTAAAAGAAACAAACATTTTTTGTGTTAATTTTTACATAATATTTGTACTTTCTATTTTTTATTAATTTAACACAAATTTTCCAACTAATATATAATTATAATATTAAAAAAAGTTAGGGATAGTTATGTAGATATAATACTTATTATAGTTATGTAGATATTATATATTTATTAATATTTTATATTACGCTTAGTTTTGAAATTAAGTATTAATAATTGTGATAAATGTATTTAGTGTTAAATTTTATTAAACATAGAAATTTTATGTGCGTCCTTGACTCAAGGTTTCTGTAATTTTCTGGTACTTTGCATAACTCGATCATTCTCTTATCCTTATTTAACAAGAAAAAATTTCTTCCATAAAAGCTGACTGCAACCGCGATTCTCTAGAATCATTGAGATACGTGCAGATGCCGTATCCGACATTACGTCGCATCGTGGCAGTGAATCGTAGCGATGCGTTCTAGCTACTTGCGCACGCCGGAATCACGGGCGATACCGATGTCATTCGGCTTCGAAATGCTACCTACTCCACTCCGTGCCAACTTTAAATTACTGATAATACCGATCAGAGACGGATTCAGTCGGCTGGCTTTCAGCAGTACACTGCATTCATCGATCGAGCCATGACGACTGTTTACTGGATTTTCCGCGACTTCTTGTCCCCTGTCCTTTCCCCTCTCCTCATGCGACGTGCGGGGGTGGGATGGAAGCCACCGAGGACCACGGAAGTTTTAATCGAATTTATCGCAATGCTATTCATGAGAGATAGAGAGCGAGCGAGAGGGAGCAAATGGAGGAGAGAAGGAGAGAGAGAGAGAGAGAGAGAGCGGTGAACGATGAGGAGGATATCGGGGAGAATAAGCGAAAGAGAGACACGAGAGAATAGAGAAAGGAAGAGAGAGCCGTACATCTCGACGTCACGTATAGAAGTGGCAGTAGTACGTACTAGTCTCGAATATTCCCGTCTCACAAGTGCCGCAAGGCCACCCTCTCTACCCCCGAAGACTGTCGAAACGTGCGAGCTAAAAGTGCCGCACGCTGCATGTAAGTTCGCTGGAAGTAAGTTCGGTGTCTTCTCCTCGGCGACTGCACCAGGTCCCGACTAATCGGAATTACAAATGCTTCCTCCTACTACCTTCCCTTTGCCAATGTCCTTTTCCAAAGGCAACTATTGTCTTTGTTTCTCACACAAATATCTAATTCGAATTTAGACTATTCGCGATGCCTTCGATACTTTTGTTGAGATGTCAATCGCGTTTTATTATTAGCTATAGAACGACTTCATATTATAGTTTGATTGTCGTTGTCATGAAAAATATTTTGCGCTCGAGTTATTTGTATAAAACTTTATAAAAAAATTACATTTTTTAAAAGTTAGTAATATCCGTGAATTAAACGTTTTTATTTTAATTAAGTATATTTTTTCCCTTATTATTTGTTTCGTGCTTAAAATTTTGCATTATCAATTGTCAAATACCGAAAAAGATAGAAAATGTGTCCGCTAAAACTAAAATAGTACCCGACGGAGAACAATAAATCGTCTTTCCTTGCCACATTCCCGCAGTTTGTATCGTGTTTCCAGATGAATGGACCATCGCCTGAATTCAGAGTGGCCAATTCCTTGCGCAAACCCAGGCGACTGGAAGGCCAGGAGGAAGCAAATTGATTCTGCACGGACCGTCGCCAGAACTTGGTCGATTTATTTGATTACGGTGCGCATGATTAGCAATATTGACAAATTAACTCTTGGCCAGTTGCTTGGACACTCTGTATGTAAACTGTTGACCATAGCTGAACCTTTGCGACCTCGTCGCGTCGCAAATTGTGTTCAAATAAAAATTTTACGTTATCTATTGAAAACCTATTAAAGAATTCAATAATTGATTATGAATCCGATTGTATTGTTAATATTGTAAAGTATAAATTTTTATAACTGATAATAATTCGGCAAAAGAGTTTTTCTTTCTTAATTAAAAAAAATGTTATCATGTTATTGTACATAAATCTTTCGACAAATATTAAGTTAACATTAAATTTTTATGTATCCTTTTAAAAGATCTAACGTAGTAGACGAAAGCTGTTGCTCTTATATTGCTTTGAGCGTGGACAATTTTGAGATTAAAGTCGGGGACAAATCAGAGATCGTTCTATCACCTGAAAAAAGTATTGGGAAACGTCAGGGTGTCGGTTGCTGAGACATATCTTCACAGTAGACCGTGAAGAAGACGAGGAAACGAGATAGGCAGAGATATTCGACTCCCTATATCCATATCAAACTTATACCCCGTCCCCTCGAAGCCAGACCTGAAACTTTTTCTCGTATGTAATTCGATATGGAAACGAAGTCGAAAGGTACCTTGCAGTCGACGAAGAGCGATGCTCAGAGATGCAAAGCATTCACGCTGACGCATAACCGTACTTCAACAAAGTCTCTAAAAAAACGAACGTTTTGCGACGCACTAAAATTTCCTGACTGCATAATATAAAATATAAAAAACGCTCAAGCTCGTAAAAAAAGAAAGACGATTTTTTTTGCTACACGTAAAATCTATCGATATTAAATGTCACAATTAAGAAATTAAAATAAAATAAAACATAAAAAAAAACTTTAGTGAAAAGTTTATTAATCTAAAAGAAAAACAAAAAGCTTCGCGAAATCCGTCAACTTAAGAAAATTCGGCGAAATATATTATACTACATATGTCTGTATCGATTAGAAAAGGTTAAACTCTTGTTGACATGAGTAGAACATAAATATAATACAATATGGATCTGAACTGAACATACATAGTTCCTAGGATGCCGATGCTCATATCCGAACGACTACTCCATCGAGCAATCCCCTCGTTCACTGCTCGTACACCAGCTCGTGAACGTAAGGGCGTTAGACCAGTGGGGTTGGAACGAAAAGGAGTCTCCTTAGGGCACTTAAGGGCATCCTTGTGCGACCCTGTCGACCCCGCCGGCCGGATTCTCCAAACAACTTCATGATTTGCTTGATTGCACCCGCCGATAACTGCTTCTAGATACACGCGAGAGAGATTCACGAAGAACTGGAAATCTCGCCAACTTGTCGTAATCCTTCTACAAAATCGCTCTTTTATACACGAAATTATCAGAGACGTGAAATTTAAGAGAATATCTTTATATATCACAGAAAATTTCTAATTTTTTTACACAAAATAACAAATATAAAAATCATTTATTATTAAAATTAAAGATAATCTGTTTATGTAAGTAATTTTAAAACTTTTGTTTAGAATAATGATAAAAATTAATTGTTATCAAATTAATCCTTCAAAATATTTCTCATAGGTAAACATTAAATATTTCTTCAATTTAACTTAATTAGCAGATCTAATATAATCATCAGTTATTCAAAATAATTCACGGATAATTTAAAAGTATAATTTGCTATTCATCAATTGCTACTTATATTTTAAATGTTTCGAGAACTATGCAAAAAAAGGCAACTGCCATAAAGCATAACCTAGAATCTACTTTGACATAGAAATGTTAAACTGAGAAGATGAATGACTTTAATTACTTATATTAGTTATATAATAGAAATGATTAAAAATGAAAGAAAGGACAAAATTAAGATTTTACTGAAAAAAAATCGAACAATATCAAAAGTATACAGAGCACATAAGAGTCAAATAAAAACCAAATATTTTAAAACATTTTTTAAAACATATTTTAAAACATGTTTACTTTTTCATATTTTACTCATATGTGCCCTATATATTCTCGATATTGCTTTTTAAAATTAAAAGTCTTTCGTTCTTGTAAAAACTTATTTAAAAATATCGATTAATTCTTTGCCAAGTTTACAATTGAAAGAAGATATGGAATATTTAGTACACATATGAAAGATCATACGGTTATGTAATATCTATCAATTATATTATATTTAATAAATATATATGTAATACAAAACGTTTCTCTATCTAGGGAAATACTTGCATCTGAGATATGCAATGGCACGAGTTACAAAGTTTCCGCCAGCGCGGGTAAAACGATAGAAGGAAATTTAGCCGCAACAAAGTTCATAATTGTGCAATGCCAGGCGGGATGCTGCGCCGTTTCATGGCAATTAGTAGTAATTATTAACTACTTTGTGACGAGGTGGTCTCATAGCCGGCTCGCGGAAATTTGTTACAGATGGTTTTACTCTTCACACACCATCTCGGAATATATCACGACAGCAAACATACTTGAATGTGATATCAATACGGTACTTAGCGATAGTCGAGTCATCAAGACTAACATAATGTATTAAACTTTTCTTCGCTAAGTTACCAGTTTTTCAATGTCATTGCAAAACTTTTTCTTCTTTATTTTCTTCTTTATTATCACAGTAAAATATGGTTACAGATGTCATATCTCGAACTGTGCGAAGCAGTTTTCGCATAAAAGTACCTCCATTTTATCATAAAGGTGACTCAATTGCGAGTCTAATAAATCCGTTACGTCAGTGACCGTTTCGCAAAAGAATTCTTGTGACAATAATTCGAAGATCCAATGGCTGCGGACACTCAGAGTACAACACGGCAGCGTTAGTTCCACCTAGCGTATCTAATTCTCCCAGCGTATTACGAAATTGAGGAACGCGTTTACACGCTCGTGTATACCTACGTGTTACCGGAAGGACGCGTTGGCCGAATCGTAGTACCTACAAGCTGGTTCGGCCAAGCGAGGCCTTTCGCCAACCAGATTTACTACTCTCTCCTGTAATTATCATCATAAAGTCGACTTTACGAGCAGTAAGAGCCCTCGTAAAGGAATGCTTCATTTCGCCCACACGCCACTCCGCTTCCGCGCACTGAACCGCCTTTCGACAACCCCTGAGGCTACAACATCACCTACGGAAAACCACCTTAGTCTCGGCCCTTCGAGCCTGCCGGCCGCATCTCTCTTTTCTTCCTTCTCACAATGTACCCTTCGATATATTGAGAACATTAAAACCTGCCGAGGGCTGCTTTTTACCTTTCGTCTAGCAATCTTACAGATGTAAAGATCGCGAGCTGTGAACCAGATAAAGAGGTGAATAAGGAAAAAAAATCGAGTTGAATAAAAGTGTGAAGTTTAGAAATTGTTTTTAGTATCGGTAGAAATTTCATGCTTTTTAAGCAGTTACTAGACAGTTATATTAACTTTTTGTATAATAACTGTATAATAATTGAAAAGTAAATTCTATTTCAATCAAGATGTAACGCTTTGCCAGCAGTTACTATTCACACAAGAAGCGTAATATCTGAATTTATTTATTGGCAAAAACTATATAAAAACAAAATAATAAATATATGCAATATTTTAACTAATAATAACCTATTAAGTATACAATTGGGCAGATTGTTTACGTAAATTGCATATATTTTTACCAGGAAATCTGCTTCGCAGGTACTCAATAAAATTCCATCAAGTTCTTATCCATTCCCAATATTGTTACAATGAGAAAGTAATATTAGATAGTATTTAACTAAATGGGTACTAGAAAAACTACATACATTTCTATCAAGAATCCTGATAAATAAAATTAAATTCATATTTAATGTTTTTCAACCATAAATGCACATATATTTGAAAACGTAATATCAGACATGTATGATATTTTTCAATATCAGATGAACTCTCATAAAACAAATATCGAGTTCGCGAAATTTAAGTTCTAAATAAAAGAGAAAAAAGAATGAGACTCGCGAAGAACCTCGATGAAAAGTGAAGGCAAATGAGACGAACGAATAACGCTGAAGTAACGGTAACAATTTAAATACAATTTGAATATTTAACGGCCCGCGCTTGGGCTCTCTGTCGCCGCCTCCCTTTTTCTTCGTAGCGCCATGCGGTACTAAACTACCATAATTACCAAGAGTTCAACGGGAATTAAGGCCGCTTGATAGCACAGGAGTAAACGTTAGAAGAGCGCCAGCAACGGTCGGCGAGTACGTATATTTTATTAACGCTATATTTACTGGGCGACCAGCAACTTGTTTACTTTCTAAGACACACACAGTTCCACCGAGGCGAGTCTCGTATCTGCTGTCCATACGAACTACCCCTCTGCCCCCTGTTATGTCGGGTTTTCCATTAACGGCATGTCATTTAAGTAAAGCGACTCCCTCAAGATTACATATCACGAGAAATTACAATTACAATATAATATTATAATATGGCGTTTATTTCAATCTAAATTAAAATACGAAACAATATTATAGTTTGATCTGAGCATTCAATAATTTAGTTAATCTATTGCAACTCTCTCTCTCTCTCTCTCTCTCTCTCTCTCTCTCTCTTTCTCTGTAATTAGATATAAATTAATATTAATAAGAAAAATATTTTCATAAATGTATATAAAATTTTTAAATAAAGATTTTAGATATTATTTTGATTTTCTACTTTTTTTAACGCGTTTGAAACAAAAAGATATCCATCAATTAGATATGTCAATGGATTTTTCAATAATAACTATATTCAATAATAACTATAAACAATAATAATTTGATATACCTTGTAAAACCAAAAAATTCGATAAAAAATAAGTAATTACAAAATTATTTTCTTAAATAGTGTTTAATGTTTTTAAGAGAAACATTAAAGTTTTTTTATATTGCTCTTACTATTAACCGAAAATTATTCAATAAATTGACCTATTCGAAAATTTTTTAGCTTTACATCATTTTTATATAACATTTTTTTATATAAAATCTTCAACTGCAAATTTATATTTGTCACAAAATTTTATTACATAATTGAGAGACAAAATAACTTGAGGGAAACGTATCGCGATTCGGTAGAAATTAATCAAATTATTGTTAATGCATCTGGGACAAGTCAATCAAGATCTTATATTTCAAAGGCTCTCAGCGTCCCGCCTTACCATTTCGAACTCGCGGAACACTCGGTGTCATTAACTGTCGGGCGTGGAGTTTACGAGCAACTCGGGGCTTCGGATCGAGTCTTTTTCTTCCGCTCGCCAATATTGCCGTGATCGAATTAACGATCGGCTTTGTGCACTCCGTTTGGTACCTGCCAAATGCTTTAATGCCATTATCTTCATTAGCGGCGGAACCGGCGCGGATTACAATACCTAATGAACCGCCTCGTGGCGGGTGAGTGTAACTTTTTCCAAGCTTCCTCGGTCTCGATTCTCCCCGCCCTCAGGTCACCCTCGTCCCACAATCGTCTCGTCCTTCCTCACTGCCTCTGGGTGACCGGCAATCTCCTTTTCTGGAGGTTCGTGAAAGCCAAATAAAAATAAACAAATTTGTTTGTATCGCAAATGCGCGTGGTCCGCGAAAGGGCCTTTGACTAGAACGAGACGCCTGGGTATACTGGTTAACTCGGATTTGCAATTTTAATTACGTACTGCCGCGAGATGCGGGATAGCTAGCAAAAGAGAGAGGGAGATAGATGAGAATTAGCCGGGCAAGGAAAACTCATTTGATGAGAAGAAAATCCATGAGAGACAATATCCTCTCGCAGTATTATCGTCATACATTTTACACTAAACTCGT
>Ga0157364_1000466_pt1 | contig 27598 bp, 12 predicted proteins | sample AttsexASBM2_FD_111476 | JGI IMG/M metagenome (GOLD analysis project Ga0157364, IMG submission 111476) | Fungus gardens microbial communities from leaf cutter ant in Ribeirão Preto, State of São Paulo, Brazil - Atta sexdens ASBM2 | ecosystem: Host-associated > Fungi > Mycelium > Unclassified ... | reverse complement strand
TTTTTGTGGGGGTGGGTGTGTGTGTGTGTGTGTGTGTGTGTGTGTGTGTGTGTGTGTGTGTGTGTGTGTGTGTGTGTGTGTGTGTGTGTGTACATAGGATGAATCAGTCGTTGAACCAACTTTTTACCCTATGAGAAAATTATCTACTTCATATCTATTGGATTATAACGTGCGTGCAATCGATAATTTTCTCATAGGCTGGTAAACGGCTGGTTCAACGACTCTGGTTCACCCTCTATATATATTACAATTGTAATATTTACTTTATTAATTTTATAGAGCAAGTCTTTTCAAGTCTGCGCTCATGCCATCGAAACTCACATTTTTGACGACAGATAATAATACCGAATATATTGCCATCTTTAAACATGGAGATGATTTACGACAAGATCAATTAATTTTACAAACAATAGCGCTTATGGATAAATTATTAAGAAGGGAGAATTTGGATTTGAAACTAACTCCGTATAGGTAAAAACTTGTTGTTAAATAAGTGATATTACGTAAGATTATTAATAACTAACTGACTTAATCACATTATTCAGAGTACTCGCAACAAGTACCAAGCATGGTTTTGTACAGTTTATTGAATCTACAACGGTTGCGGAAGTTTTAGCTAGCGAAGGCTCAATATTGAATTTCTTTCGGAAGCACCATCCTTCTGAAACTGGACCTTACGGGGTAGTACCTGAAGTCATGGACACCTATGTTCGCAGTTGTGGTAAGCATCATTCATGCTTTACGAAAAATGAATGAATGTACATTATTTTAATGTTACTCATTAAAATTATGCAGCTGGTTATTGTATAATTACGTATGTATTGGGTGTCGGCGATCGTCACTTGGATAATCTGCTTCTCACAGCATCAGGTATGTATATTCTTCAACGATTTTGTTAGAGAGATTGTCTCTAACAAATAAATATAGCAAGTATGCAATATTTTTTAATTCACAGGCAAACTCTTTCACATCGATTTTGGCTACATTTTGGGTAGAGATCCAAAACCTTTGCCCCCTCCAATGAAGCTCAGTAAGGAAATGGTCGAAGCTATGGGCGGAATCGGTTCCGAACATTATCATGAATTCCGAAAGCAATGTTACACGGCATTCCTACATTTGCGTAGACATGCCAATCTGATATTGAATCTGTTCTCGCTGATGGTAGACGCTAGTGTGCCCGATATCGCCTTGGAACCGGATAAAGCTGTGAAAAAGGTCCAAGATAAATTGCGATTAGATTTGAGCGATGAAGAGGCTGTGCATTATGTGCACACTCTTTTAGATTTGTCGGTCACCGCGGTGATGGCTGTACTAGTAGAACAACTCCACAAATTTGCGCAATATTGGAGAAAGTAATAAGACGAAATCAACGTACAGTAAAATCATACAAATTGTGTTCCTTTCTAAAACGATAGATTATGTATTGTTATATTGTATATAAAATGACCACAGTGTGTTTATAACATATTAATATAATTTATTGTATTTTGGGAGTATTTTAGGTAATAAAAATCTTTGATATGAATGATTTTCTCTTGCTCGATATATTTTTCCAACGAATTCGATAATGATTTGGTATCTTTGTGAACACTTTGAACTTGACTGCATATAATTATTATGTTCAAATGTACATACAATATAATTACGAAATGTAGATGAATTTACAAAAAACTGTATATATGTATACACACACACACACACACACACACACACACACACACACACACACACACAAAAAATATAAAAACTTGTTTCATCAAAATTTTAATGAACGTGCCTAAATCATAAACATGCTATTTTTTGTACTATCACGAAATGTAGCTTACCTACCGTGATAAGATGTCAGTGGCGGAAAAGCAACAAAACATATTCATTGCACGTGTAATCAGTTATGTAAATACTCGTATATTTATTTTATTTTTAATTACAAGTGTATGTGGTGCACACAATAGAAATAAATGTAAATAGATAATATTGTTAGTGTTGAAAATATCAGATTGTTATCGACATGTGAAACGCAGAGGAGAGCTACTTAACTCGTATCACTTTATACTATTTATGAATTTAATAAAATCAACAAATACATATACATATTTTATCTTATACATCAGATGAGTTTTTTTTCGTTTTTTAATAGAAAAAATGTAGCTTTAATTTCCCATTTTGCAGCGTATTATATGTTTCTGTAAATATACACGATTTTCATATAATTTTTTTGATACATACGTACATATGTATATACATACATATCAAAAAAGAATTTAAAGTTAATTATAGAACATTAACAATTCAGTCCGTTCTTGAAGATTTTTCTCAGATTTTTTTCTTACATATTGCGATATCATATCGAGCTATGTTTGACATGAGAATACACATATTTTTTATTTCCAATATCAACACAATATGTACACGCGTGACCATAATTAAAAATGCCACGAGAAATAAAAACATTGATTTATTTTTGATATAATTATTTTTGAGACTATAATAAAGAATATAATTTTTCTTATGACATTTTGGTAAATCTGCCTTGCTTGAGGATTGCGCAGTAAAAATCCTCAAAAACCGTTTCTAGTATATTTTGCAATTACAATTTCTTTGCGTTTATGAACATTCTTCAGACTAACTTAGGCACATCTCAAACATGACAGATTTTGTAACAATTAAAATCTTTACTCGCTCTCTTCACTTCAATCATCTCATCAACACACAAGATACACTTTATATAAATTGAAATAAACACTTTTTTATTTTTTATATATATATATATATATATATATATATATATATATATATATATCATTATATATATGTGTATTTATATATAGTTTGTATTGACAAACTAAAACATAAGCTAAAGAATGACCCTCGTTTCGCTCAGAGTTTTGCACATTCTTCATTGCGATTCATAGTCGCTATTTAAAAAAAAAAAATACACTGTTCACACATTGAGCAAAGCGAGGTACGGCGCAATTTTTATTTGCAAGTCTTTAAGATAAACCGAGAGTCTCTTCGTTTCTCGCATTTTCATCGAATTGTACAATATATATCGTTATGGATATAATTAGAAATGTGTTTTTGTTTCTCAAGACCGTAGAAAACTAAACGGTTGTCATAGATGTAAAAGAGTGAATGAAACAAGCGAGGGCATTAATAATCTCGGCTAATATTAAAGAGTAAAGTCTAAAGGGACTTCAGGATCTCCATTAGATCTGCTACGACTCTTGTTTGTTTTAAACAATCACACATGAGCTCTTAGTATTGTTACAAATGAATAATTGCTTACATTTACGACTTGACATTACGGCGGAGCAGCAGTAAAATCATGAGATGTTGATTATGATTTTTTTTTGCGACCATATTGGTTTGACTATCAATCATCATGCTTTTTATCTTGGCAGGATAAAAGAAATCTTCATCGTGCGATTATCACTGCGATTCTCACTATTGCTCCATCGTAAATATATAGAAATAACATGACGGAAATCGAGAACCGTTCGGCTGACATAAATCTTTATGATATTACAAAGAAAGAATAATAATGTATCTTTTATATATCTAAATAGCTTTTCTTCATTTATTCTAACGATTGTACGGACATTCCTTCTTTTTTCTTCATATAAAATGTTGATGACGATAAAATCAAGACCACAACAACAATGCAATGATGAATCTGTGTAATATCGAATCCTAAGATTCACGGATTATATTCGGAGTAAATTCCTTTATCTTTTCCGTTTCCTTTTTTGTTTCAACATACATGTATGCACATGCGTTCGCATACAAGTGCATTCGCCTGTACGTTTAGAAGCCTAGTACAATAAAATCTAACGCCAAAGTTCAACTTAGTCTAAGTCTAAGCACTTACTTAATATTATAACGCGTTATATTTACATTTAAAAATAGATTTAAGAGTTCATATGTGGGTGGTACGTTTCTGTGTACACGACAGTCCACCGAGTCTATTTCAAGTGAAAATTTGTATTGTTACCACTGTCTCCCACGGTATATTACCTGTCCATAGGCCTAGTGGCTGGTACCGAGCTTTCCACAAGATCATGTTTCTCAACTGGTGAATTTTCTAAAGTGTAATCCACCGGATATTTTTCGGGATACGTTGGGGTGGCCTCACCTTGCTGTCTCAGTTTCAATTCGCTCGATCTCTCCTGATAGAAGCTTTGCGACGCCTCAATATTCGGCGACGAAGACGATTGTTCTGTCTTCCCTTCCAGATCGTCCGTGGAATAGTAACTTTGGCTCGCTTCGCTTTCGGGTCTACTGGGATCGTAATAGCCGGGCGAGATACTATGACTGGTGTAGTTGGGCGTCTCCTCGGTCGGAGCAAAGTAGCTTTGACTCACCTCCTGAGGATTGCCCTCGTAATAGCCACCGGGTGTGACGTGCTCCTCGTGCGGATCTTCTTCCAGTCGAGAATTCGCATCCTGATCTACAGACTCATAGTAACTCGCTGTTACTTCCTGGTGATGAGCGTAGTAGCTCGATGGTTCGTTCCGGTGATGATCGCTGCTCTCCGTGACAAAGTTTTGCGAACAGGTCTCCTCCAGACCGGGCATCGAAATCGGCACTTCGTATGACGTCGAGACGTTTTGCTCGACAATCACTTGGTCCTCGTAGCTGGAAGTAGGCACAGAATCTACGTGATGAGTCGACGTGATGTCGGGATTCAGGTTATACGATGAAGAGGTCGGGATTTCCGGCACACCATTATCATGAATACTAGGATGCTCCGCGTTGACCGACGTGTCCGGTATCACGCTGGACGAGGCGATGTTGAGCTCTTCGCATGGCGGTATTTCGTATGATGACGTGCTTATCGCACTCTCCTGATCTTGATCGCGCTCTTGATTCTCAGGTGTCTCCGGTACGTAGGACGAGCTTGCTGTTTCGTCCTCATTCAATCCGGAATTATTTGTCGACACGGATGATGTGCCTATACCATCGACACCGACGTCATTCGACTGTGACGGTATATTGCCCTCCTGACTGATCTCTGCATCGATTTCCAAATTCTCTGCCACACTCTCACCTTTGTCAACTTCGTAACTTTGCGTAGGGAAGCTCTGATCGTCGATCGCCTCGTCGACACTCGGTCGCTCCACTTGACTTTGCACAATCTCGTTGAAAGACTGCGTTGGCGCGTTTACATTGGATTCCGCCAAAGCTTCATAAGATTGGGACGCCTCATTGATCTTTGTATGTTCAAATGATTGTGACGGTGGTTCCGCCACGACAGTCTCCTCATCCATCTCCATCGGTTCATACGCGATAGACTGCGTGGCTTCTCCTGAAGAGCTCTCCAACTTGGGGGCAGATTGACTGGGTAAATCGGTGGAATCGCTGCTGACAGATACATTGAACTGCTCGTACTGAGACTGCGAAGGCGTTTCTTGACTAGCTTCCGCGATTACCTCCTTCTCCTCTTCCTCCTCTTCTTCTTCCTCAAAACGTAGTTCCATACTCTGCCGCAAACGACGTCTGTCCGATTCTTCCTGCGACGATGGCTCGTCCCTTTGACAATCCTTCATACTTTTCTTTGTGTCAATCGTGCTTCCGGTGAATAGATCCGTTTCGATTGCTTCATCCAATTCCATAGTTGTGTCATTCGAAGGATTTAATGATTCGGCTGATAAAACTCGCGAAGCTGTTCTATGGGCTTCCTTTCGATTTGACATGCCTGCTGCTTGCTGATCTACCGACTTAGCTTTATTGCTAGATTCTTCAGAAACCGCTAGTTGCTTCAACTTATCCATCGCCTCATGCGATTCGTTCGCAGTTTTATGTTCGCTCGAGTCCGTCACTTCGTAGGTCAGTTGTTCCACAGATTCTATCTGCGAATTAGATCCGGATGTAATCAAAGTGGTTTCGTCTATTGTCGATAAACCGATAATCGACGTATCGTTTTCTTTGTTTTCCATTTCCTGCACAACTTCTATTGTACTCGAAGCCGTATCTTCGTTAGTCTTTGATTGCTGCAGAATCAATTCTTCAGATGTGTTAGAAACTTCCTGAGAAGAATAAACACTCTGCAACGTTGGAGACTGTCTCTCGTCCAAATTCTTATTGGTCGACATAATCAGTTTTTGAGGAGAGACTGAAATTTGATTTTCCGGCGCCTTGGAGATCAACATTTCCGATACTGGCACTTGCACGAACGTTTGCTCGGCGACGATCGTTGTAGTTAATTGCGAATTGTCCGCGTACGTATCGTCAATGATCGGCATCGACGGAGTAGTTTGTACTTGCGCGCTCTCCAGGACACTGTTCGGCATTGTGACTGTATACGAGGATGACGGTGCAATCGCGATCTCAGCGCTCTGCACATTCCGCGTCTCTGCAGTCGCGATATTATCCTCCAGATTTGAAATCACCAAGTATTGAGTACTTGCGGGAATTTCAGGATGAGCTATCTCTTCGCTCGCTATCGTCGCCGGACACTCCATAATCTCCCCGATGTCTGGCATCGAGTTACCAGGGATGTGAATCTGTGTCTCTCCTGTGGCGGATATGTAGGAGATGTTGGGATTCGTAATGGTGATCGGTGATAGTTCGAGGGAAGATGGAATAGTGGAGACGACCGATGTGGAAGCCGGATCTGTTGACTGAATTGGCATATTGCTCGGTACTTCGAGTGGTGTCATAATCGGTTGATTTAGAGTCAACGAAGTCTCAAGCACCGAGGGCGAGGATATCGGTTCTGTAGGCGGTATGATAGTCGATTGCAATATCGTCTGATTGATAAGACTTGTTTGAGTCAAACCAGTTTGAGTCATGACACTACCTGCTTGATTGTCTGGCAAACTGATCTCTTGCTGAAAGTCAGTGTTAGCGAGAGCAGCCGCCAGGATGTCCTGATTGGATGTTTGTATCACCTTTGACGAGGGAAAACTCTCACTCACGATCGCCGTTTGACTAGTCTCTGTCACGCTGCTGGTTTGAATGTTCGGCAAGACACTGTTGTCGAATTGAAGAACAATGTTGTCTAGAGCTCCGACCTCCCCCAGAGAACTGGGATCTATGTACAAGGTTCTCGTACCGTCCGGATTCTGCGTAGTTCCTTCTAATGACATAAGAGTATTGTTATCAAGTGGTTGTATCTGTCCTTGTTCATCTATCGTCACCAATACATAAGTTTGCGTGCCATCGCTGCTTTCTGTCGGTAAAGCCATAATCTGAGGCTGAGCGGCCGCCTTTGTTTCGCCTTTTTCCGTATTTTCAGTTTGGAATTTCTCGACTTTACCTTGCTCTTTCTGAGATACATCTAGGATTAGCTGAAGATCCGTTTTTGCTTTCTTCTCTGATTCTAACGAGGATAATGTAGCGATACTATTAGTCACGGTGACATTTACATTCGACGTGTTGGTAGTGGTGGTGATATTGGTGGCGGTCAACAGATGTTTTTGCGCCTTACTTGAGGTTTGAGATCCTTTGACGGAGGACTTGGAAATTGTGGAAACTGTCTGTTTCGAGTGGGCGACCGTTTTGGCGATCGGCGAATTTGCAGCAGTGGTCGTGATAGCGGTGCTAGTGCTGCTAGTGACGAGTGTCGCGGTAGACGCGACGACCGTCTGCTTCGTTTGAGCGCTTTGCATCGTTGGCACAGCCGAATCTTGCATTTTTTGGACGACGATCTTTTGAGTTTTCAACTGGCGACTGCTAGTTCGAGGAATAATGACTTTTTGTACAGTTGGCGATACGGCAGCTTTACCCTTCGGTTGCACTTGCGACACCATTGTTACTATTTGTTGCGTATCACTCGGTGAAACAATACCTTGAATAGTACCAGGTTGCGTCATCGTTTGCTTAATAATCTTCTTGCCATGCGACATACTTTTCTGAGATATCGTACCGGTGCTAGCAGTGCTTTGGAGAATCAATGTACTGCCCGATGGTGATTTCGCGGATGGCAACGCCTTTGTTTGTGAAGCCGATATCTTTGTCGGTACCTTTGAAGACTTTTGCAGTATCGGCAGCTGTACCTTTTGCTGTAATTGATATTGTACCTTGCCGCCTTTAACCGGACTCTTAGCAGCGATGGCTTTAACCTGCTGTCCGGTTATTGGTGTTAGAATGGTGCCTTTGTTACTAACGACAGCTTGTGTACCTAATATGGTTTTACCGGTGATGGTTTGAGACACTGGCGCTAAGATCGCTTTCGTGCCACTTAGACTTTGAGCTTGAGGACTCAAAAGAGTCGTGCCACCTTTTGTAACCAGAGTCTTCGAACCGATGATGGTTTTCCCACTCAAAGACGAAGCGCTGATTGGTGTATAAATGCCGTCCTTGGTGATAATTCCCTGGGACAACGTACCTAATAACGCTGTTTTACCAATAGTACCTGAAATCGGAGTAAGTACGCCCTTAGACGTGATTATGCTCTGCGTATTGATGATCTTATGACCACTGGTGGCCAGTTTAGATGTGGTAGGTGAGCCAGCAGCAGCAACAGTATCAGCCTTTGGCGCGATGACAGTCTTAGTAGCGATTAAACCACCTTGTGGATTAATCGGACACAGCAAATGACCCTTGCTTGTCATGATCTTCTGTACTTTGGCGCTCAGGGTTTTGGAAATGTTTAATGGCACCATTTTGGTCTGGCAAGACTGTCCTGACGTCAATATAACGACTTTTCCACCTTGTTGAATCACTTGTGCGTTGCCTGCTGCTTTGCCACTGGTTGAAATAGCAACTTTTTGTTGAGTGCCAGACTTACCTTGAACACTGTAACGCAGTTGTTGGCCACCCGCGGTTTGCACGACGACATATTTTCCTGGAGTAGTACCTTTCTGCGTCAAGAGGGTTGGCGTTTTACTAGTCGGTTGAGCGCTTTGAAATTTCAAACCTTTCACCCCACCGGTGAGCGGCGGTACCAGTGATTTAACATTCGAAACGGTTGGTTTTGCTTTGCTCTTGGTCTTTAATATCGCTGGTACACCGCTCTTTTTCTTCGTCGGTGACGTTTCTGTTGCGGTACTCTCGTTAGCGATCTTGAATTGAGTTTGCTGAGTGGGCGATACTATCCGCGTGGTCGGAGTAAAGGAGAGCGTGGTCGGGATCGAGCTGGAAGCTGGTATAATGGAAGATATAACAACGGGCATCTGTTCTATACTCTCTGGCGTTAACACGTCTTCGCTTAGAACAAATGGCATCGAGTTGATGTCTAGTTCCATGTCCGCGAGACTTTGAGTACTCTGTTGTACGTATTTCTCTGTAATCGGCGCAGTCATAATAGTTTGCAACGTAGCCTCGCTTTGTTCTTTATTCTGTGCTTCCAGAAGCGCATCTGTTTCCTCTGTCTTTAATACTTGAAGTTTTTTAGTCAGACACATGTGCGAACTGGACTTTATAGCAGTTTTTACCTTGCTGTTCGATGGCAATGTTTCTATTTTAATGATCTTTGCTTTGGGGCCACTTCTTTGATCGTTTTTCTTCGTAGTGTCTGCTTCCAACTTGTGTTTCACACCTTTCTGTGACGGTACTTTATCGAGTAACTTTGTCTTCAAAATTTGCACCGGTTCAGTCAACGTTACGCTCTCTATTATCCGTGGCATCTCGCGCTTTTTTACTGGTACACTGATATCAGACGATAAAGATGTTGTGGCTACGGATATCTTCGGGATTTCATCCAATTTTTTGATAATGGTACTTATACTATTATTTTCAGAAACGGGAAGTGTTTCTGACTGAAGTAATGATTTGGATGTGATAACAGATTCGCTGGATATCGATTCAAGTTGATCGTCAGTTTCGAGGATAGGATTGGATTCTTCAATTTTGGTATCGATCTCAACATTTTCTTCGATAACCACTTCGATATTTTCAAGATTACTCGCAATAGATACGTTTTCTCCAGTTTGAATATCTGCAGATATTTCTGAATCTTTGTTGAAATTATCAATTTGTTTACTTTGCGCAGATACAGCAACGATATTGACATCGATTTCTTCACCTTTTCTCTTAGCAGTCTTGTTCTCCTTTTTCTCTTTGGATAGTACGTCTGCATTTTCAACTACCTTCTTCTTATCCATTTGTAAAGTCTTCAGGAAAGCCTCCTGGAATATATTAGTCGATCTTTCCTCTAAGAATAAGTCCTTCTCTTTTCTTCCTTTACCCGTTTCTGGAGTAAATTTACCTTTGTATCTCGTTTGCATTGAGGATCTCTTGGGTGTCAATTGTTGCTCGATTAATGTTTTCGTTGGACTCTTTGGTATATTTCTCGCATCGTCTGCTTTAGGCAATTTCAATTTAAATTGATCGACGTCCTGCATCTTCTGCGATACTTCCTCCATCAATTGCATCTCTTGTTCTTTCACATCTGATTTATCTATATTTTTCAGCGGCTCGGAACTTTTTAAATCTCCTCGTTGTTCATTTTCGATGTTCAAAAATTTGTCAATATCGTCTGCTGCTTTGCTCGTCGTCGGTTCTCTTTTATTTTCTTCATTTATTTTTTCATCAATATTACTTTGAGATGCAGATTGAGGCTCAAGTTCAATCTTGGGTTCAGATTCGACTTTACATTCAGATTCAAGTTCAGACTTAGGCTCAAGCTCCACTCTTTTATTAGCTTGAATATCTACGTCAAAAAAATCTATTTGTGACAATTCAAATTTTTTTATTTGAGATTTCTTCGGTGGTAGCATATCTACGTTGATTTTCAGGGCATCTTGCTGTATTTCAATTTTATCAGCATTTTCAGTTTGCTCCATAATCGATGGCTTTTCATAATCTTTAAAGTCTTCGGTTTCTTTAGTTTGTTTTGACGATCCATCTTCCTTCTCCATTTCAGATGATTCTTTCACAGCTTTTTCTATATCAAGTCCTTTTTCCATTTTAGATATTGTTTCTGACTTTTGGAATGATGATATCATTTCTATATTTTCCGAATATACATCTACGTCAACTTTTTCAGCTACTTCGTCCAAAGATTTTACTTGTTCCTCGAGTACGTCGCATTTCATTTTTATAGATTTTCTTTCTTCTTGTTCTTCTTCTTCTTCTTTTTTAGAAAAGACCTCCTTTTTATTCTCAGATGTTTTATTTTTTACATCGATTGATAAGATGCTGACATTATTTTCAGCAACAGTTGGCATTTGATCGGATACTTCTATTTCTTGTTTATCCATTTGAGTAACGAGTTCGTTGTTCCTGTCAATTCCTTTGGAACGTCTGCCTCTTCTAGATTTGCTTGTGACTCTTTCAGAAGTCTTAGACTCACTTTCAGATTGACTCTCATCAGTCCTGAACGCTTTATAATCAGGCTCTTGAATGTATATATCGGATTCCAGATATTTCTTGTTCGGTTTGCGTCTTCTACCGCTATACGAACGATCTGTATCGGAATCTGAAGTCTTTCGTTCAATTTCAATCCTCTCGCTCACACGAATTCTCTTATTGCCTCTATTAGTTTTTGGAGTTTTGTTCGCATTGGTACTCTCACTAGTCGCGTTCTTACGTGGTCGGCCTCTTCCTCTTTTAACTAATGCCTGCTCAACAGGGTTCCCCGAGAGACTACCAATACTTTGATCTAACATATCAGTATCTGAATTTTCACTTTGTTCTGGCACAGTCTCTGCAGATTCGGATACAGTCTCATCTTCTGTTTCTGTCGTAAATCGTTCCGACAAAGTATCGTCTGCTTCTTTCATCGAAGCATTGTCATTAGATTCATCAATCACATCCTTCGCGTCAGTTTTTTCAGATTGAGATAAATTTTCATCACTAGACTTGATATCGGCTTCGTCCTTTATTGACATTTTGTCTCTCTTTACATCTGGTACATTGGACGCAATTTTAGATACAGTCCTTTCAATATTCTTTACATTCGAAGAATGATCATTGTCATCATCTCTTCTCTCAACTTGAAATATTTCCACAATCTTTACCTCTGTTTCGCAGATGTTAATATTAGACTTGTGTTGATTATCTACGGATTGTTTAGTTTTTTCTTCTTCTTTGTCTATATCTTCATCAGATTTCAATTTTGTATTATCTTGTACACTCTCATTGAACTTTTCGCATACTTTGACTTCATTCTCTTGTCGATAGTCTCTACCTTGTATTATTTCTATTATTTCGTCAGCTTTCAATTCCATATTTTTACCCAATTCAGATATTTTGTCGGCTTCTTTCCTAATTTCATTTTTCAAAGCTTGACTCATTTCAAATTCTTTGATAATTTCTTTCTTCAAAGATAAATTTTTCTCGCCGAAAACTCGAGGAATCTTTCGTACAGGCGGTATAGAAGGTTCGCTCAAATCATCTTCATCGAAATCAAAGCACGATAGTCGTGATTTTTTGTCATCTTTATCAGAAGCATGTTTGCTCTCACTATCAGAACTTGAAGTATCTCTCTTTTGGGACTTGTTTAACATTTCATTAGATCTATCAATAATATTGGTATCCTTTTCAGTATCCTCAAAATCGGATTTTTTATCAGAACTAAATTGGATATTCCTTGAAGCATGCAAACTATCCAATGAACCTTGCATCATGCGTATCGAAGCTAACTGTTCGGTTTCCTTAAGTAGTTTTTCTGTTTCTGCTATAATTTCATTATTTTCTACAGTTGCAGTATTCTTGTCGCCGTAGTGCTCCTTGCCATCATCGAAACTTGATTGATTCTTTGTGGGTGAAAAATCAGTACTTAACCTACTATTTAGGGAATTATTTGTATCAACATTCATTTCTTCATCCGATTCATCATCCCAGTCGGCCAACAACTTTTCCCGCAATTCCGGATCACTCTTCTTTTTCTTATTGGATTTCTCGATCTGTTTCGAATGCTTCCGTTTAACCGATTCCTGCCTATTTTCTGTCTTCTTTTTACTTGATGTACCTTTATCTTTCTTCACGTATTTTCGTTTTGGTGTATCAGAAATCCTACTGTGCGATTGAGAGTACGTTTTCACTTTCGATCGTGGCGAGTCATCGGACCGGTGACTCTTTATGTGACAAATTATGACGTTAACACGGGAAGAAGTGAAATTACAAAAATGACAACGATATACTGGGGAACCTGCATTAGATGGAGTCGACGGTAAACTATTGGGTTGCTGACGAATACGGACCTCGTGATCACTTTCCCCACGTAAAAAACGTGGATGTGTGATCTTCCTCATGATCTCTGAACCATCGCTCCGCCTATGTCCTTCCTCACGATCGCGTTTTTTCTTTGGAATTTTCTTCTCACCAAACAGAGCTGAGATATCTGGTTTCTCTTCAGGACAAAATTTCTCCTGATTCAATATATCAGGATCTCCTCCAGTTAACTTCTCTGCCATTTCCACATCACCTGGGAATTTGTCCATATAACTGCTGCCATCTTTACTCTTGATTCTGTATTTATCTATTTATGCAAAACAAAACTGATTATTTTAATATATAATTTGATATAAGAAAATTTATATGGTTCATTATACTTACCCATACCCTTTTTAATAAATTCATCTTTAAGCGTACAATTGTACTTGTAGATCTGTTGATAGTTTTTGACAAATTCACTAAAAGAAAAATTTAATTTAAATTATCACTTTAAACAATTTGTCTTATATGAATATATAAGAAAAACTAAAATTTGTACAACTTACTATGTGTCTTCTTGAAAAAATTTTACAGCAGCTATTAATGGCTTCTTTTTAAATTCAGTTTGTATTTCTTCTGGTAAATTATCCAGCCCGATGACTTGACCAGGCCACCAGCAAGCTCCCAATTTAACCCAAACGATATCTCCATCCAAATAGTTGATTTCCGTTTGTTCACACATTTTGTATTGCAAAGTATTTCATTCAATTCTTTTATAAAATCAACATTGGTCAATACCAAGTGAGTTTCTTCAAAATCTATTTCTATAGAGAAACATTAGAGCGATTGCTCAAGATTGATATGCTATACAACAAAAAAAAGTTTTTATAAATTATGCAATCTTGGTATACAATTAAATATTTAAAATGTAGATAAATCTTGTTCAGGAGTACATACATACCTTTATAACTACATGCAAACAGATATTGCATGCAAATGCTGTAGCTGTTGAAATCTTAGCATTAGATAGCTGGCTCGTTCTCTTCTGAATAGTAATTATTTATTTTTCTTCAAATGAAGAAAGAATTATTGAATATATTATCAAATATAACCATGCACATAATCTTCATTCATAAATAATTAATTGCGAAATTTCAAAATACACTTAAAGTTGTCAGGATTATTACTGCACGTCTGTCGAAATGTTTCGTTGCAATTGTCTCTCAAACGAATGTCCCTCTAGAATCCCAAGCATGCTCGTTGCAGGCGACAATCGTAAAAATAACACTGGTTTAAAATGAGGCTCGTGTATCAGTATAATCGGCGCAAAGAGGTCCACGGTGTGCTCGTGAGAAATCCAAAATGCATGACCCGACTGCGTGGTGGTCTAGCTATCGCCTCGATGCTGACGTTGCTGGCGGCAGCTACGTCGGGCATCTTAAGCCCGTGAATTGCCGTGAGTCGCGTGACGAGCGATCAGCCTTCAGTATTTTTCTTTCCACACGTATCTTTAGACACACACTTATTGTTTCAGGAATACTGCCGGCTAAATGCGATAGACACATTCGCGTGTGTATAGTATATGTAAGAAGCGTCGGAAAATATCGGTGAGCGTCGACGAGCGTCGTATCTCAGGAACGCAACAGTGAAAAGCGCGAGTACGCGCGCGCGCGCGCGCGCTCTCACTCTCTCTCTCTCTTTCTCCCTCTCTCTCGCTCGATCGCTCGCTCGTTCCCACCGTACTCCTTATTTCTCCTCTTTGTCCCTTTCTCGTTCGTTCTCACTCACTCATACGCAAACTCACTCCCTCACTCACTCTCGCTCGCTCGCCTTTTCTCGCGGCACCCAACTCTCTGTGCAGCTCCGCCGTATCTCCGCCTCGCGTAACGCACACCGTTCGGAAGCTCGGAAACCGCCAGATACACCTCGATTCACGTGATTTCGTCGACGACGACACATGCGATCATAGAGTAAAACAGGCTGAAGCCTGTGCGAAATGTACTAGACAACAACAACGTTGCAAAAATGCTACGTCGTTCGCGCAACACGACGTACGTTATACGTACATATTCGGTTACCCGACTTGCAACGGGGCCTCACATTTGCCTCACCTCATACGATAGGGTAGATGGATTGGAATGGTTGGAATACTATCTAGACTACCTTCTCTCTTTTGATTCGATCGTGACCGACAAGTTTGCCAACTGATGAGATAGTAGTGCCAATCGCCAACGCCGCGATTCGCGCGAATTTTCATTTCTTCTTCCGCGATAACTAACGTCTTTTCAGATTTCAATTGTAAAGGAATCACACGATGCTCGATTTCTCGAATAATGAAGCATGCTATTATGCTTGCTTTGATGCATGTCTAACGTTTGACAAATAATTATGAAATTAGCAATTATTTCTTTTGATTGTGTATGCAAGAGAGAGAGAGAGAGAGAGAGAGAGTAAGCTGTAAAGTAATCCACAATAAATATAAAAATCATGTATGTATGTATGTATATGCAGCATGCAGCACTCAATGCATGAATGAATTCTAGTAAACATCAACAATTTTTTACATCTATAAAGCTACAATAGAGAAAATATTAGAAATAAATATTAAAGACCTGAGAGTGAGATTCTGTAAACAGCCAATTACCTCGCATGAGCGCTCGCTGCTATTTTACTATATTCTTCTAGATCATCCAATGGCAGCGAGCGTAACAGTTGAGTGAGCAGCTGAATGATGTTTCTGATTGGCAACGAGGTGTTTGAAATTACCAACAGATACTATTAAGACCGCGTCAATCTTTAACAAATTTTCGTCCTCACAAAAGAAAATGCCTCGAGGACCGGTGGTTAAATTGAAGAATACTAACATTATCGATAATTGATATACATTTGCAATTATTAATATGAATATTTAGCTAATACATTAATTCATGTTTTTTATTATATAAATGCTCTATAAATAATTAAGTATGCATACTTGTAATAATACTTATCCTAATGTTGTCACAAAATTATAATTTTTTCTCTACAATTATCATTTCCATTGATAATCAAATACAGACCTTCACGGCTCGATTTATATGTCTAATCACAGTTAGGCCCTGCGCACAATGGAGGAAATATTAGAAATAGAAATAAGTAGTAAATTTTAATCCATCAGAAATTGAATATTCCGATGTAACTGATATATCTGATAAGTCAAGTTCAAATTTTAATAAATATTTATTACTGTTCCTAATATTAGTTCTATTGTGCGTAGTAGGCCCTTATTCTATTTTTCATAGGAATAGCTACGATTACGTGTAAACGTAATGATTGGTGATAGTTTAAAGTGAAAATTCCTGTAAATTCCTTCATCACGATTGATCAAGCGTGATCAAGCATTTCGAAGCGTTCGACATTGGCAGGGCGTCAAGTGGATATTTACTGATCTACATACTACATAGTCGATGATCAAAGTCGATATCTCCGTAATGGCGCGAAATAGCGAAGAAAATTTTCCGCGAATGCGCAGGCGGCGGCTGGGCAGTATCAAAGTATATAGTATAGTTATATATGTAGTAACGACGCGACGTTGTTTAACTGGTTAGGTTGATCAACCTGGCCATGCCGAGCGAAAAGGATGATGGCGCTGGTATCGCGGTTTGCTTTTCCGGTGCCATACGGTGCGCCGTTCAATTTTTCTCGGCTGGCGCGTAATTTGCATCACGGCCGGGCCGGCAGCACCGACTGGCACCGACTGGCGACTGCCGTTTGCCGCCCGTGTTTCACGAACCGCGACGTGTCCGTCGGCGACGTTGCCTGACGTCCTCGACGTTGAGATTCATCGGCTACCTGCCGTATTTTCTGCACATTTCTTAAATCTCAAGTCTTCGGCTTGACGCCGGAAGCCGGAAGTCGGAAGTGCACCTGTGCACTGCTGTGCACGTCGGGTTGGGTTCATCGTCGAGCGTCAGTCCGCCAGTCCGGACAGTCTCAGCGGTCTCAGCTGTCCTACTACGTCTCGCTCGTAACGGACGTTGTCGGAGCGCAAGAAAATGGCGACCGCTGTGCCGTCTCGATTCGCCGTTCTCAGCATCGAAGACGACGATTACAAGCCGAAGAAGACGCAGAAGAGCGCGACGACGAGTAAGAACAATGCCAAGAGCAAGGGTGACAAGTCTAAGCCGCAACAACAGCAGCAATCGAACAAAAAAAAACAGAACAAAGTATGACGTGTGCGTCCTCCGTTGCGTTTTTGTTTTTGATTAGCCGGCTGACCGCTGAACGTCAACCGGATGCGACATCACTGATCACGGCGGGAAATCGCCATGTTTCAAATCCTTTCGATGTGTTTATTGGTTTTTTCTTGATTTTAGGGAAAAAAGAAGAAAACGAATAACGATGATCAGCAGTGGGAACAGTGGAAGCAAAAGGATACGATGGTAAAATGTGAATTTTTCATTGAATTATTTTATTCTACATTTATTATTATTTATCAAGTGGTTCTTTTCTATCTATATTGCCAAAATTTCTCATATCCGAATATTTTGTTTTACAAAGGCATATTTTATTTTTAGTTTCTTCATTTTCTCTTTATTTAGCAAAACTAACGAAATAATAGATATATAAAATGGAAAAATTTGAAATGATTTCAAATCTGAAATTTTATTTTTGCATAGAAAGTCCAAGAGATTATTTTAAATAATGTTTCTATTCAGTTCTGATAATTGTATATAGCTTAATTAATAATTTCTTATTCTTTTATTATATTCAATTATAATTATCCTAAGGCTGTCGAAGAAACATTTGAGCAAGAATTGCACCAAGCCATTCTATTGTCAAAATTAGCATATGAAGAACAATTGGTTAGTGTAGCGAAAAATGAAAAAGAACAAGAACAGAATAAAAAATCTGGTAAAAAGTCGAAAAAGGCAACTATGTCATTGGAAGAATTTAATAGCATGGGAACAAGTGCGACGATAGTATCAACAAATGAGCCTACAGATAAGTCAAGAGGTATTATTTTGTTATGTAACTTGAAAATGAATAGAAAGATTATATCGTTAATGTAGAAAGAGTAAAACAGACTCTCTTTAACACTTCCTTTTATAGAAGTAGACACAGAATTTTTTGAGAGAATAGAAAAGGAGACGAAAGAAGAAATAACAAAGGGAAAAGAAAAAGATATATTAAAGGCCAGATTAAATAAAATTGACGATGACATAACATTTGCACAGTTAAGAGTAGAAATTGAGAAACGTGATGAAGTAATTGGTCAATTGAGGGCCGAGGTACACATGTTGAAAGAAGAATTGACACAAGTTAAAGAGAGAAATAAAAAACTTTATCAAATATTGTCACATGGTGAGAGTAAGTATCATATTTTTATGTATCAGATATATGTAAACTATTCATAATCATCTCTTTATTTTTAGTGAAGGATAAAGCATCGGTATTAGCTGAAGTTGCGAAACTACAAGAGATACGAGATGAATTAACATCCGAGGTAGCTTCTTTACATGCTCAACTGGAGCAAGAAAGATCTAAAACACGTACATCAAGTGTAGATATAAAAACATCTAAACAAACTGTACGTATGCGTTACATTGTTTCACGATTTTTCTTTAAATGTATTTGGACAATTTTGTGCTTAGTGCATTTTGTATCTTTCAGAACAAGAAGAGGCCGGCCAGTGAAAATGCCTAATTCGTTTTTCACGAAAAACTACCATTGTGATCAATTAATTTTAATTAACGATGCATATTGATTAAGTAGCAATTTGAGAAGGAGCATTATATTTTCAAAGAGATTTATTTCTTATCGCATGTGCAGCATATATTATATTTGCTCATTAAAAATAAGTTTCAAATACGTTAGACAGCAGTTAGCTGATCGTTTCGCGATGATATATCTTGAAAGTAGGGTTATAGCCTATATGTTGATAATCTTTTATTTTTGTCTTTTTTTTTTTAAAGACTAATGCATGTAATTTATTTTTCGCATTTCTTTTCTTAATAAGTTTGATGAGTTTCGGGAATTTGAAAATATTACGTCAAAAAATTTCTTTCTGAAATAATATATTTGTTAAAGCTCTTCCAAACTAAGAATTTAGTATAATGTATCATCTTCCGATTTTTTGCGTATTAACATACATATGTATCCGTGTGAATATAAATATAAATTTATATTCACACACACACACGCACACACAAACGCGGGCATGTATGTATGTTGGTTGAGATATATATATATATATATATATATATATATATATATATATATATTATTTGAAATATTTTGTAATAAAACATTCTCTATACAATACTGTTAATCATTAATTATTTTCATTCCTTTTAAATGTTTATAAACATATATTACAGTATATAATATTATTTAATTTGTATAACTTTAACATCATTTAATGATTAAGGAACAAGTTTGTTCTTTATTTAATAAGTATTACTATGTTATATTTCATTACGTGATTTTTTTATATTTGTATAAAAACAGTTTCCTTCATAACTCTTAATTCTCTATTTTTATATTCGATATATATATCTTCATATACAGAATAACAGATTATTATATACATTTTAATTCGAAAAATAAAGTTTATCGATATTTATGTGTTAATTCTTTTAAATTCTTACTTTAAAATATTGTAAAAATTTCTCTACGTTACTAAATAGAATAAGATGTATCTAGTGCAGGTAAACGTAAATTTGTGTTGAAAAAAACTAAAAAAGAAATTTACTAATTCATGTAAAAATTATACGCGTTGTATTATTAAACATAATGTGATATTTCACGTTAATGTTTCTGATTTCCGAAATTGGACAATTTTGTTTCTGTCCTATGTGATCTCGTCGTCATCTCGATTTACCAATTTTTAGTCCTTTCAACTATTCTAGTGGGCGGCGCTACGTCCATTCGCTATTACGATACTAAGCTTCATCCGGATTATACGTGTGGTTGCGCATTTTTATGGAAATTTTTTTGTCCACTTTTTCTGCCTCGAGTTATTCCGCGTGAATTTTTTTCGAGCTCGCTCCCGGCAACTTCAACATGCAGTTCGATACGTTACACCTCACGTTCCGATTCTTTCTTTTTTTCTTTTTTTTTTTTTTCTATACGGCTTTGCTCTATTCGTTCTCCAGTACACATAAAAAAGGGAATTTTCATATTCCGTGTTACATGGATTATGAATGTGTCTTGTACAAAGAAAAGCGATTTATATTTTATCTTTAATTGTTTTATCTGGATGATAAAAATTATATAATTATTATATTTAAATATATATATATATATAAAATGAAAGGAATGTTAACGATTCATGAATTAGAAATTAGAAATACATCAATCACATATATTTATTCGATCAAATATCTTTTTTGTGTAGAAATTAAGCATATGTAGATTAATCTTTGATGTGAAACGTTGCTATTTTACTGAATAAATTACGTGGTCGCGGCCATAAGTCAATAAATCAATCACGATAATATCGCAACGATTATGTCGAAGAGACGCGATTAATGTAGTTGAATTTTGCCTGATGACCACCAATGACTGATACGTGTTGGCAACCCGGACAGGACAGGCGTGTGTCCTCGTCTCTTCTAGTCTCTTCTAGTCTCTTCTCTCTATAACTGAGATCTTGACCAATAAAAGGAGCATTAGCGCTAAGTGGACGCTTCGCCTACTCGATCATAGTCGTGTTTGTTACGCGAGAGGGTGGCAAGTATGAGGGATGTGACAGGTTTAGCGACAGATATGACTATCACTTAATTTACAATATCTTTCGGTATCCAATTTTTGAGAAATAAAACAGAGAGCTATAATAGATAAATGCGCGTACATGACTCGTATATACTATATACGCGCGCGCGCGCGCGCGCGCGCGTGTGTGTGTGTGTGTGTGTGTGTGTGTGTGTGTGTAAAAGGAAACTGCAGCTACTCTTTTCGAAATGATCGAGATACTGTACACATCTTTCATAATTAAATCAAGATTTAGTTTTCTACTTTATTTTGTCATCAAGTATTAATACTACACATATATAGTAATATAGTTTATAAGTTCATAAGCGCTAATTTATTAAATGAAAGATTCTGTAAATGTGACAAAATTAGGCTCGATTTCTATAAGATTAATTCATTCATTGATCCTTTGTTTCAGAATAAATTAATTGCCGGAATAGACAATCTTTTTCACAATGGGGCAGTTGCTGCGCTTTCACTTTATTGAAAGTAAAAAGTTGTTCTTTGGAATAAAACGCGACTTTCTCGAATCCATCGCTGTTGCAGAGGGAGAAAGATAAGCGAAGGAAGGAAAGGAGAAGGAATGGAAGAGAGAGAGAGAGAGAGAGAGAGAGAGAGAGAGAGAGAGAGAGGAGATGGAGAAGAGGCGAATAGGGAGAAGAGGATGTCGAGGGGAACATGGTGGATTGAGGGTTTTAGGACGCGCGACGGTGTAGGGGGTGACAGTGGGGATTCATTATCTGACAGTCTATTGTCATTCCTGCGGGCTGAGATTTTGCTTGGGCCACTAGTACACTAGTACACCGAAGCGTTACTCTTGGATATATACGTATGTGTGTGTGTAAAAGGAGGAGAGGGGTGGTGAAATGCAATACTCTCTTTCTCTCTCTCTCTCTCTCTCTCTCTCTCTCTCTCTCTCTCTTTAAAAATACGTTTGTTGAAAAGTCGGAGATTTTAGATGGTTACATTTTCTTCTGTGCATATAATGGTAGCGATGATACTTTTTGCATTTAAATACATCCACCAACGAAATTTGTATATATATATATATATATATATATATATATATATATATATATATATGTGTATATATATCTTGCCTTTCTCTTTTGCAATTTGGATTTTTCGATCTATATGTATATTAAAGATTTATAATATTTCTGATATTAGTTGAAGATTAGCAATAAACAAAAAATAATTGATAAAAATTATAAAATAAAAAGAGATGCGTCTCGTTGCAGCGATGATTCGAAATCTTTGTGCTTTATCTCCCTTTAACAGGCAGTTACATGCAAGTATATATACCGTTCTCATATCGAAGAGAGATTACACGCCTCTCAAAGGCTCATGTAATCTGCACAATGTTATTTATTGGATATGCGTTATATTACCTGAAATGAGATGTGATCGAGAAATGGAAAAGACGAACGGAAAATTAATTAATTATAAGGAACATTAGGTAGGAAAATGAAGGAGCCGCAGCGGAGGAAGATACTCTAGCTTGTCACGGCGTGGCGACGTTATTCATCCCGTGTACATCCGCGGTGTCATTAACGCTCTCTCGCGGATATAGCGACTCGCGCCAACTATGTCGTTTGTGTATATTTACTATATTGTATATATATATATATATATATATATATATATATATACATCATATATATATATAAGCGACGAAATAAAGATTAAAGAGGAAAGTATTTCTGCGTCGCGAAGGAGTTCTCTACTAACGACGGAAATGACGAACTTTTCGCAGGATAATGAGATCGCGCGAGATAGCCGCGATCGACGATCCGATCTTCGTTCGATCGAAATAATATCCGAAAAGATAACTACTCGATCGTCAAATCACACCTGGATGTCCTGGATTCGCATAATTCGATACAATCGAAAGCGAAGGTACTCGACGATCTTGCTTTATGTCTTATGGCATAGGATTTCATATTTTGCAAGAGCGATTCATCAGGAGATGGTGCAATTTAAAGGTGCAAATTAAAAAAAAATGATATTCAATACGATGCGGATTCATATCGTTATTTCATGGAAAGTATTATATTTACGAGTGACGAGTATAATATATCGATTAAAAAAAAATTTATTGTGAACCTGTAGACAGCCTTGTAATATGTTTACGTATATTTTATATCTTACACTCTATATATACATATATACATACATATATATATATATATATATATATATATATATATATATCTCATTTCTCAAAAAATCAATTAGACAGTCGAATAGTTTCTAAACATGTTCTTTAACTTTTAAGTTCGATTATGTGAAAAAGATGTTATTGAACTTTTTCACTCGATGAATACATTTCTTTCAATATGCACGATATTATGTTTCAGTTGACAAATGTATGTAGCTCTTCATTGATAGTTTAGGTAATTAAACAATTATAATCCATATTGCCGCAGCCGATAGATCTCTGAATACGTAATATGTCACGAGTCAGATTACATCGCTAAGATCAAATAGATATATCAAGCGATCAAATCGCGTCCATATTCACGTAGTGACAACGTTTGGCAAATTAATGCTTAAGACAAGATACCTATATTCCGCGAGATACATCTCGCTTAGTTTATCGATGAAGCTTTATTACCATATAAGCTTGCAGATTTCCTTCGTTCATTGCATCGACGAGAAAATTTATACTCGCACGTATCGTTCTATAAGAGGATGCCTTAATGCACTCGGAATATCGCTGTCACTTTTATTCGACAGCGGAATGGCGTACATTACTCAAAAATATATATCATAGTTTCGCGCTTATTTCGCTTTTATTTCGCTATATAGAGCTGAAATTGCAGAGAAAATATAAATGTAAATCGTTAGAATGAAGAAATCATTTCCTTTGTTGATTTTTTAAGTTGAAATGAAAATATTTTTCTTTCTTTTTTTTGGAAAATAAAAATTTGCTTGATTTCAAGAACTTTTCTTTTAACTGTATAGCGATAGAGAAACTTGTTTGATTTGAACAAATTTTTTTTTGAAATCGAAGAAATTTTTCTCTCGAGTGAATAATTCTTTCGTGGTTATTAATTTTTGATCATCACGTACCACGCATTCGAAATTCGAAACATTCGAATGGAGGAAGTACTTTCGCATACCTCGAGGAGAGGCTCGCTTGCGCGATGCGTCCGCCTGTCCATCCATCGGATCCGTTCAGATCCGTTCAGATCCGTTCAGATCCGTTCAGATCTGTTCATCATGGTTCATCGTGGTTGATGCACGCCAGCACGCGCACGCGAAACGATTAAAGTTTTACAAGTATCGATTCTACCGCAGCGTTAACGTTGACAGACAGAGGGATCGTCAAAGAGCATAATAATTACTGCGAGCCCGTACTCCGTAGAGAAGAGGCTCAACCCTTTGTGTTCTATAGTCATTTTACGAAAAGGGGCTGCTCACGCGGGAGATGCCGCGAAGGGGTCGCTCACGGTTCGAGAGCATCCGTTTCAACCGCACCGCATTATGTAATTGATCCGAGTCTTTCCTACGAACGCGATTTTCCTACACGTTTCCGACTAATCTTCCTTCTCGTTTCAATACGTTTCGATACGTTTCAATATGTTTTTTGAGGTCAACAGCGAAATAAGAAGATCCTCGTATCATTGCCATGCTAAAATAGGAGAGAAGGAGAGAGAGAGAGAGAGAGAGAGAGAAAGAGAGAGAGAGAGAGAGTATGTGTATTTATTTCTCATCATAATGTATAATATGTATAATCACTCTATAATCCAATCGATTGTTTTCCGCATCGATATTTGATGGATGAGTGAATATAATGTAGAAAATCTGCTCGTTATACGGTAGATCTTTTTGTACATTCGTGCATGGAAAAGAGAGATGACATTGCAAATTCCCGAATTCGTCGGAGAGTCGTAATTAACAGATGCTGATACATGTAACGACGGACATAATTAGAAAATGATATGTAGCGCGGATTCTTGCCCTCTTTCTCTCTGTTCCCTTTCTCTCTGTGCACTCGCCGATAGAGCGCGATTAATACGCACGCCCTCCATTATTCATTTTCGTTTATATATTCGTCGTGCAGGGTGCAGGCAAGGGGAGCAGGCGGCGGTGGGGCGCAATCCCCGAAAAGACAATCGAACGGGAATTATATCATCAGTCCGCGAGTTTGCTCTCTCCTCACGCACGTATAGATACGTAACAGACACAGACACGAGGCTCGCACACAGCTGCACCCCGCGACGGTAGATATTTAATTAAAGTTGTTTGCGCGACCAAGTTCGGAAACTTTGGGGATAACTTACCGCGTTCAGGAAGCGGGGAAGCGGGAAAGCGGCACACCGCCGAGCCCGAGAAAGGAGACTGCATTTAATTGTCCTCGCATTAAATGCGTCCTTTGAGTTATGCTCGTCATCGTGTCACCGGAAGTCGCTATCGAACCATGCATCACTGTGTCGAGCCGCGAAATTTATTAATGCAGCCGCGCCGCGCCGGGTCCAATTAATTCTCTCTGCTCTTCGGCTGAACGGGCGCGGGCGGATCGTTATAAATAAATATAATATAACATAACATTTTTTACGCATTTTCCAATATGTAATCGCATCTTTCGTTTCGCGAAATTTTCTACAGAAATTAATTAGAGTTGCTTTCTACAATAATACAACTATTATTACTACTTGTAGTACCTATACTTGTAGTACTTGTATCTCTAGATATGCTGAAAATTAAGTCTTGTACAATATATATTTGTCGTGATGGAAAGAGAAAAGATCATGTATGGGGGATGACAGCGACAGTGACAGCGACAGCGAGGTTAGTGCGGGGCTACGGGCGAGCGACGTCCTGAGAAACGAGAGGCCACGCGAGATCGCGTAAACGTATTCGTGTCAAAAGCAGCTCCGCGGTCGAGACCCGAGTTATCCTCCACGACCCCACTCTGTCATCTCGAACTTACTTCACTTCGCCTCCTTTCAACCGCCGCGCCGCACCACGGCTGTTATTTCATACGTGATATTCTATCTTCCCTCGAATATTCCATCGAGATTCTTTCTCGCCGCACCGCCTGCGTATATATATATATATATATCTATATATACATATATATACCTATATATAAATATATATATATATATATATATATATATATAAAATGTGATATATATATATAAAATGTGAATTGCGTTATATCGAGCGTACGAGAGCAGATGGATCTCTTTATTCCGAAGCAGGCGGACACAAATTAAATTATACACATGAGTATATATCGCGTGTATTCTCTTGCCGTGTGAAAAGAATATTTTTTTTATTCTAAAAAAATTCTTTAATTCTTTAAAAATTTAATCTGTAAAAAATTGCATTTTCTCCACGATATATAAATGACAGATTTTAAAACTAACTCAAGTGCAAATCGTATTTGCATCCGTAGACTTCATACTGATGGTTGGACTATCAGCTGGACCCAGGAAAATCTCTGCTTCGTCGCGTATACGTATTTACTTGGAGAATATGAATATTAAATCGCGCGAGACGTTGACGTGCGCGCGCGCGCGAACGACGTCAATCGTTCTGCGAATGGTTGCGCTTTATTTCATGTAAAAAAGAAAAATTCTCTGACGGTGCACTATGAAACCTCAATCGTATACTTGGAAAACGAGTGCATAACATTTCTCTTGAAAACTCGCCACGATAAAAAGCTTCCGCTGTCGTTTCCGTGATGTTGCTCGCGCGCACCAACATCTTCGAAAAAGCCCACCTGCATCGTGAATCGCGATGCAACCTTCCGATGTTTGAAATTATATACACATTACGATGTTTATTCAATTAAAACGTATGTTGACGCGAACATGCATTAAATTGTGATATGCCAGGTGTTCTTAAAAAATGTTTCGCGCAATTTTTCGATTCGCTTAACTTTTCGAAAGTGACTTTATTACAATCTTTCCTCTTTCTTATTTTGTCCGTTATATAAACGTTTCTTCTTTTATTGTTAATTTAAATTTCTTGTTGTAATAATTTAAACGGCAATAAGAACTTGGCATTGCTAAATAAATAGATTTTAAAAGTATTCAATTTGAACGTTCGATTTGGCGATCATTTTGGCGATTCGGCGATTCAACGCTGTTCAATGTACGCGAGAAAAAAGAATGTAAGAGAGAGGTGCACACACAGCTATAGAGCGGAACCAAGTGTATCTCTGTATATTATACATATGTATGTATTTGGATAAATGCAGTCGCGCGCATTTGTGATATTTAAAGGTGATCGAAGCGGCTTGGAGCTCATTGCATCTCTCGCACCGGAGGGCAAAGCGGATTCGCAGGATGCGTATCCGGCAACCTGTCGACAACAACCCAGGACCCAATATGGGAAACGCGCGGTACGGAGGAGGCTTACGGTCATCCGCGCGTATGTCATCCTCGCGCACATGATATACATGCGTGCGTGCGTGCGTGTTAAGTGTAGCATAGCTCTATGATTCTCACCCAGGCTCGTACCACCATCCACCCCCGTCCCCCGTCCTTCAGACCCGCGGGGCGCTTCGGCCCCCTTCCAGTGGCGTGCGCGCGCGCTCATCCCCCTTGCCGCTACCATACCCCGATCCTCCCTAAACCGCCCCGTGTCATCCCCCGACGCCGCACCACGTCGTCGCTGTCACCAGGCTGGCAGTCGCATCGTATCGCAAACAAAAGACGAGCGAGCGCGCGCCACTCATCGCTCGCGCTCGATGCGACAGCGAGTGACGTCCCCCAGCAACCCCCCCCCCCCCCGCTTGCTGAGCCTCACTCACGGTTGCGGCTACCCCCGTAAGACCCCCGCCCCCTCTCTTTCGTCTTTCTCT
>Ga0157364_1000465_pt1 | contig 27610 bp, 19 predicted proteins | sample AttsexASBM2_FD_111476 | JGI IMG/M metagenome (GOLD analysis project Ga0157364, IMG submission 111476) | Fungus gardens microbial communities from leaf cutter ant in Ribeirão Preto, State of São Paulo, Brazil - Atta sexdens ASBM2 | ecosystem: Host-associated > Fungi > Mycelium > Unclassified ... | reverse complement strand
CCTTTTGCACGGTTCTGCTACTTTATTTTCAAATTGAAGATGTCCGGACAGTGATTGAGAATGAATGTGTACAACAGACTGAAGGAAGATAAGAATAACGGTGAGATACGTTAAACAGGATAATTGGATAATTAGAAAATCGCTTCAAGAACTCAGATCAAACGGCCGCTTGAACAAAAACGTTATAAATTTAGGAATTATTAATGAAAAAAGTTTTTGTTACTGCTATCTTTATTACTTACTGTTAAATTTTTAATTTATTTTATTAAGAAATATAAGAAAAATTATTTATTATCTTTTATGATAATGTTAGGCATTTTCCATTTAGACACAAATCGACACAAATGTCTTTCTTATCATTCAGAGAATAATAAAAATAGAATAACATTTGTGTTGACTTGTGTCAGTAAAAGAAAGCACTTATTATCATAAATTATCTTGGTGTATCGTCATATTCCTACTTAAGAAATTTATTGTTGAATAGGATATTATGGAAACACGATAAAAATTAATGACAATGACAATAATACAAAGCAACAAATCATTACGCTGGTAATTATGTGTAATATTCTTTTCTAGTTTTATTTATTTCGCACCTATTACAGTATAATAAATATGTTGCATGAGACATTACGAGGGGGTATTTACACACGTTCCTCATTTTCAGGCCATAACTTTACGTATTTGTAATGAGTCCGTAATATCGTTTCTTCTTTAACTTTTTCTTTCTAATATAATTTATACATATCTTTACAATATTATTCTTTCGGTTTAAAGTTATCCATTAAAAGATCACATATGCATTCTGTTTGCATCCAGTCTTCTGAAATTTTCATTGTTAAACTTTACCATTAAATGTTATCTTCTAACCTGGCATTAACATCACGACTAAAGATTTTCTCTCCCTCTCCCCTCCCTCTTCCTCTCCCTCTCTCCATCTATCTATTTTTCTCTCTTCAAAATTTTTATAATAATTTTTTAAGTATATATATATATATATATATATATATATATATATAAATATATATATATACAGAATACCTCAAAAGCTGATCAATTTCTCTCGATAACAAACTTTAGTAACTTTTACTATTTTTATTCCTGACTGTTGCAAACCGAAGTTTCTTTCCTAAGATCGGTGATTCGGAGACTGGGCAGTGTTTGCGATATTCTGTATAAGCGTCACATACAGACATACACATACACATGCCCAATACAAATGCGTGTATATGTGTATGCACGTAATATATTAGTGAGATCAGTAAATAATTCCATTAACGTTATATTTATACAAAGTCATGTTTTGTTTAGTTTACATATCTATGTCTACATATACTTTCCCTATGCAAATTAATATTTGGTTTTGTGTGCTACGTGATTTCCGTTGTTCATGTTATATCAGAATATTCACTCTTCCTTCTTCTTCCTTTTTATTTGAGGTAATTTGATTTTGCTCAAATAAACAGAGAAAAATTTGTTTATTGACTTTCGCTTTTTGTTCGCGGCAGATCGCCATCTACGATATTGGCTCGTGGCTCTTCGCCGAGACAATCCATGAGGTACAGCCTATGGCAGCGAAAATAAATACATTTTTATATTTTTTATATAATGGTATTTATATAAGTATGTAAATTCACTAAGACAGATCATACATCCACTAATACAGACTAATTATTATTACGCCATTGTATGAGATTAGATAATTAGACTGCGAAATATGCAAAATACTTAACTGAATATTAAACAGTTTTAGCAGTCGATCGTAGTTTATAATTATTAAAAAATAAAATAAAAATATTGAACTTGCCATCTGTAAATATGCAATTTATACAAAATATGCATTTTATGCAAAATATTCATTTTTTTTTTTTATAAATATCCGCAGTCTATTGATAACAGATAATTTAATTAAAAAATGTTTCGTTCAATTAAAAAAAAATAAAATATTTTTAAAATTATTTTATAATTACGCTAATAAATCGGCACGCTAAATTCAACCAAACTATATTTCGTGAAATATTATTTAAATGATTTTAAATACTAAGTTATTTGCTGTTGCTTGTAAATTTATTGAAATTATTACAAATATGTACCTGTCCCTACAAGGGAGTTTCCTTACGTGCTTCCGCCTTCCATTGGAATCCATTTACACGTGTTGTAATAGGTTTATTTCTATTTGTAGCATTCTCAATTCCATTTCTAACACCTGCTACTAATCTCATGGCTGGGTTGGATACCAAACCATTACGCTTTGGTTTTACATTGCTTGCACTGAAATGAAATATAGTGATACTTTATACGAAATGTGCTTACGAATAACATACATGTATATTATTTTGTTCCATCGAAGAGTTGACATGACAAGTTAAATGTAAGTTAAAAAGAAAAGTAATAATGTATCAAAATTTTAGAAAAAAAAAGAATAACTTTATAGTGACATGTATTTGCTTTTGATCAAGCAATACATTTTTAAGTAAACAATGTTAAAACCAATTGATACATAGCATGATAAATATGTCTAACATTGTCGTATGTCCTCCTTGACTACATATTCTATCTTTTTTCGCTCGGGAGGGTTGAAAAAGGAAGGAAAGCCTATCGCTCATGAAGCGGTGTGTCTTCCTTATACGACCATTGTGATTTCTGCAAAGTCTAAAGAATCGCATTGAAAAAAATTAAGATAATAAGTATATTTTTTAATAAAATTTTGATTGAAAAAGATGGAATTATGTACATATGATTTTTGTGGATGATGTGCACGTGTGAAACATAAGACAAATGTACATGACGTTTGATTGACACTCGCTGAGTCTTGTGAACGTATGCCTATAAATAATTTACAATTTCTAAAATGTAGTCTGATGTCGTGTCTTGTAGGTGAACAAAAACATTGCACGATGAAAAAACGTTAGTTGTATATGCTGTGGTAAACATAATTACAGTGTTAGTATAGTGCTTACTTGTGTATATAATTTATTTCTTATTAACTGTGCTTACCTTCCAGGTGTGTGATCCGAAACATGTTTGACATTTCTACCAACACCAGCGCCGCTGTTTCCCAAAATTATTCTCATATGAGTGTCTCGTGTAAAATGCGTGTCAGCCGAATTTCGTTTCTCATCATGCCCGTTCTCCTTATCTTTCCCAATATTCAAGCCCAACATTTCGTTCGTTAATTCAAATGGCTTACTAATATTATTCCTATCAATAATCTCAGTTTTGATGTTGATAGGCTCGTAAATGACGGGCGTATGATTGTATCCCATCTGCGTTTTATACGACATATTTGGATTTGCTGTCAGCAACGATACGCCCAGCTGACTCTGTATCACGTTAACTGCTGTTTGAGCACTAGGTGGACTCGTGTTTGTAGGTGAGTAAGGAATAAGACTGTCGCTTAACGGAGAGTGCGGAGGTGAGGCGTATATTGGACTCTGCGGCTCGCTTTTCAAAGGTGACAATAATTTGCTGAGTGGTCGACTCTTTGCTCCCCTTGAGCACTGCTGTAGTTGTTGAGTGAAAGATAACGGTGCCTAAAATTATGAAAATTAAGTAGTTTAGATTTTGTTCTATAAGAATTAAATAATTTACAAGACATTATTTTTTTAAAAAAGCTAAATAATTTATAAGACATTATTTTTTTAAAAAAGCTAAATAATTTATGTTTTATAAGAGTTACATAATATTAATCATAACATAATGATAAAATAAATTGCTCTAATTTCATCATTCAATAAGCGATAAATGTTGTCACGTACTTTAATTACCTGACAATTAACCATCGAGTTCTGATTGAATTTTCCTTGATCGCTCTTAGTGCTGCCAGTTAAATTACTGCTCGATTTGCTATTGCTAGAATTGTTGCCTAAAGAAACACAACTGCGTCGTTTCGTTGAGTCTGGCGATTCCGCTGGACTGTATTGCGTCGATAGAGGATTTAGAATTGCCGATGAAGGTTTAGTTTCAGCCGTTGAATTAGATGTGACAGAAGTAGCACTACTACTACCACCTAAAAATTATGCAGCGTTACATTACTTTTCAATTTTCGATTAACATATCAAAAGAGATTTCGGTAAAAAATTTATTATCATAAATAAAAAAGAAACAAAATTCTATTGAAATAATAAATTTCAGATTCAACAATTTTATCTCTCGCAGAAAAGAAAAGATAGGAGGATAGTGATTTAGCACATGTTTTGTTTCGAATAGTATTTTCAATGGATTTGAATCAAATCGAAATTGGTTAACTCGAAAGTGCCATAAACTCATTCAATCAGAAACCAAAGTAGAGCATGTGATGTCATTAATCGTCGTCAGATTGATTCAAACTCACTGCAGTTGAAAATGCTATAAATGTGTGCAAGACAATGAATTAATAGAAAACGAGACTATCAATTAACCTCCATTGATACCAGGCCTCAAACTGCGTTGATTCGCAGAATGCTCTTCCAACAGCCTGACAACTGTATCGTGACCGCTTTTAGCTGCTACTTTAATAGCGTTACGTCCACAGTGATCGGAGTGATTAGGGTCAGCTCCATGGTTCAAAAGCGCCCGAACACAATGTTCGTGTCCTTCCTGAGCAGCTATACCTAAAAATTGCATTCTCCTATCATCTAACATATCCTAGTTTTATAAGAGAGCTACAACTAGTTATATATAAAAAAGTTATAAAAAAATAATTTTATATAGTCGATGTATAGTTTATTCATATGATTGTAGATATTGTTCATGATTAATGTACCTAGAGCCGTTGCACCTTGATTACAAGTGTGATCAGGAGTGGCACCATGTTCCAAGAGCAATCTGACAATCGCTGCATGACCTTGCCAAGCAGCCGAATGAAGCGGTGTTCTATTTTCATTGTCACAAGCGTTCACGCTAGCTGCACCCTCGGTTAGCAACAATGCTACCATCTCCACGTGTCCTTGCCAGGCGCTTACATGTAATGACGTTCTACCCTGTAGAACACAAATATAATAACTATCAATTCCAGGAGTATACATGTAAAACGCGAATCATTTCAGATATTAAAATAAAAATTGAGTAACTTCTTTCAACGCGACTAATGATTACTTACTTCTGAATCTCTACCTTCTACATCCGCGTTCGCATGTTCGAGCAAAAACCTCGCCATAGCTAATCTGTTTTCTAATGCGAGTATATAAAGAGTGCTTCTTCCATCGGCATCTTTTGCGTTAACATCAGCATTATGAGATAACAATATCTTCACTGTATCATAATGTCCTTCCAGAGCCGCGAGTCTATAAATGTGTAAGAGAAAATTCATTAAAAAATATCTACAATTTTATTTATAATCTTATTTGTGTAGATTAAGGAGATTTAATTCATAAATTATTAGAGAGTAGAGAAACATCTAAATTTATCTTAAAAGAAAAAGCCAATCTTTCCCAAATGCATAAATTACTTGTCTTTTACAAACTAATTGGATTATAGTCTGTAAGATGCGATCGTAGCTTTTTCTCGATTAATTAAAAATTAAGTTTTAAAATAATAAATTGTATAACAGTATATAACATCATAAATTATTCACATCAGCCCAGTACCTTAAAGCGGTTTTACCATCATGGGCATGCTGATCTATAGGCGCGTTGTGTTGTTTCAGCAATCTCTCTACCAATGATGTGTGCCCTTCCTGTGCTGCGAGCATAATAGCGCTCTTTCCATCATTGTCCGTCTCGTCAATCTTCGCGCCAGCCTCCAATAACGCCTCACAAACATCGACGTGACCCTCGAATGCCGCATAGTGCAGTGGGGTCCAGCCAGAATTGTCTCTATGTTGCTCATCTAGGCCTTATGTAGAAATTACATCTCTTTATACACTTATGATGGAGAGACAGAGATCAAGCACAATATGCTTGCGCCAGTTAAACTAATTCTACAATGTACCTCTGGCGAGCAATTGCTTCACGACGTCCGTGCCGCCCTGGGCAGCGGCTACGCTGAGAACGGTTCTGCCTTCGTTGTCTATAGTGTCGACGCAGCAGCCCCAGTACAGTAAGAGCTTGACGACCGAGCCGTGTCCCATACTCGCGGCCGCCCACAAAGGCGTCCTCCCAGTGACGTCGCAATGATCCATATCCGCGTCGAATTCCAAAAGCAAATCGCAAACGTCGCGATGACCCTCGAACGCGGCGACTAGCAGCGGAGTCATGCCGTCTTTGTCTTCGTGATCCACGGTGGCACCTCGCTCTAAAAGTATCGTAACTACCTGCGACAGACAAAATTAACATACAATATACATTAACACAATATATATTACTATTTAATATAATCTGTTTAATATATATAATATATCTAATATATTAAATTTTACTTATATTGCATATGAATTATTTTAATCAAAACCATTTTCATCACATTTATAGAACAGAATTATACTAAATTATCAATGAATTCAAAAATTCTCGAATACTAAAGATTCTCTGATGATGAAGAGTACACCGAACTATATTATAGTTTAATGTAAACTTTATATAGTTATGCGTATGTGTGTTATTCATGTGTGTCCGGTCGAACCTTTACATATCCGTGATTGGCAGGAACACATAGCGCGGCAACGCTGAGCGCAGTTCTGCCGTCGCTGTCCGCGTGATCGATTTCAGCACCGAAATCCAAAAGATGTTCCACGATCTCATTATGACCCATATATGCTGCGGCGATTAAAGCAGTTCTACCTTCATCGTCTGTTCTGTTAACGTCCGCGCCGTGTTTTAAGAGAGCCTTAACGATATCCTCGTGACCGCCCCATGCGGCGGCTCTTAATGCAGTTCGTTGATCCCAATCCGCGCAATCTACCATAGCCCCGTGTTTCAGAAGTTGTTCGACCACCTGAAACAGAACTCGTGAGAAACACCTGTTTCATTTACGACTCGCGAGATCTGTAATTTAATGGTCTTACTATCTCTTACATGTATATAATGCGGAGTTAATGAGACTTGCATATGTTCTTAGAAATTCGCCACTTAATCTAATTATACCTGAGTATGCCCTCCCCAGGCAGCGGCCCTGAGGGCGGTCCAGCCGTCACAGTCTGCATGATCCGCCCTCGCACCGGCAGCTAAAAGAACACGCACCACATCCGAGTAACCATGTCTGGCGGCCAAGTTCAGTGGCGTTTGTCCATTACGGTCGACCGCTTCCAATTTTGCCTGAAATCCATCAAATTATTTCTATAATATTATATGGAAAAAAAAATGAAAACAGATGTTTTACTTTTAAAAATGGATAACATTTAATTTAAAAAATTATTCTTTGCAAAAAAATGCATAAAACTTGGAAACAAGATTTTAGAAAAATGCACAAATTAAATTTATAATTAATAATTTTGATATGTTTGGCTATTTAGTTTGTAATATGATTAAGGTAATAGCTCTCTTAATTAGTTAAAATTTTTAATTTGAAATTATAGTTTGCATACCTGAGGACAGGCTGCAAGCGCCAATTCCAGAAGAGATGCATTGCCGTCGGCGGCTAAAGTGTGTAACACCGTTCGTCCATAAGAGTCTGTTTGATTGATATCTCCGCTTTCACCGAGAAGCTCTGTTAGCGGTTCACTTGGAGATTCATCAATGGGGCTCACATCTTGCGAAACCTTTGTGTAGGAAACGCGAGATTAAATTTTCCGTCGCTACAATTTTTAATTAGAAAATTTTTATTACAAATATTTTCCATAACAATCAATAAACTATGATGTAGCGTTATTGAATTATGTATTATGAGTCATACCACATTGACGACATATGGAACTTAATAATGCTTGAAATTTTCTATGAGTCGCATTGTTCTCTCTTATCATAAATATAGTATACTGACCTCAAAACTAGATTAGATATTGTTTTATCATAATTTCCTGTTTTCATGTTTTCAACATAATTAGAGATTAGATATCTATTACTATTATATTCAACACAGCATCTCGAAAGGTTTTAAAAATAGTATTCGTATTCAAAATGAACTTTAACTATCTTAAATGAATTAGATTTTTATTTTAATAAAAAGAATACTACCTGACTAGAAGAAATAGCATCTTTGCTAACATCATCATCAATCGTTTTCTCAGAAGGTTTAGCGCCAGTATCGATTAGCAATTTCAGAAGTTTAACATCCTGCCTGGGCCAAAGAATGCACTCGGAGCTATCCAGATAACAGCCTTCGATGGGCGCGTTACTACCAATCATCCAGAGTACTTGAAGAGTGTAGACATCTAACGTGGTGTTAACCGGAATGCTCGTTATAACACGTTGCAGATGTTGTGCGAGTACGCAGATCTCGTCGGGATTGAGCTCGGGGCCGCGTAGAGTGTAGTAGGCCGCCAGCATGGCATGACCCTCAGTGGCCGAACAAAGATACTTCTGGGTGCAGTGCTTCACGTCCAGTAGCCATTCGGCGAAGCTGTGATGAAAAAGCATCAATGCACCGGCACGCGAGACCGATATCACCCGTCTTAGCAAATGAAGCCGGCGATTGAAGTCCTCCACGGTGATGCCGACGCAAGCCGTCTTCACGCTCTCGTACAGAATCTCTTGAGTGATGGGCAATTTGGCGGCGAGTATAACGTTGAGTAGAGGCTGCACCTTGCTGAATTGCTTCCTGCTGAAGAGTCGCTGGCAGAGCCAGAGATATAGGCCATTCAGCGTTCCCGGTATCTCTCGCACCTCGCGCAAAACAATAAAATTCTCCGCCACGCCGTCGAGAACTTTCTCCAGATACAGAAAGCAGCCGTTGCTCTTTATGTGCAGCTGGTTCAGCATCTCGGCGGTGTCACGCGAGATGTGCTGTCTGTGAAAGTAGTTTATGGAAGTATTAGCGAAACAATTATTCACGAGTGACAAGTAAAATGTAAGTTTAAATATTATTGTTGTTAATAAACATAAACTGTGTGCCATTTAAATGTGTTTAATATATTCATTTATTAGAATATAATTTTCTCTCACAAAATTAAAAAGAATTAAAAAGAGAATTTTTTTATCTTTTCTCAATTTTCTCAAAAATGACTATCAATAAAATTAATGCAAATGTATTAATTGATTTGTTTTAACTATTTGATGATATGAAGTTTAATATTTCTACCATCAGCAATAGAGATCTTCGAAAACAGAAATGTCTTATTGTTCCTATACAATAAATTTGAAAAAATTCTAGTATACTTGTTAAAGTTTTAATCAGTTTAATCATCATAAAAGTCGGATTTTATGTATTTTCAACAGATTTAAATATTACCTACTAAAATTCACAATCAAAATATCGATACTTTTAAAGGTTGCCGGTGAAGGATTAATAAAAAAATTCGTTCAAGTAGATAACAAATACAAATAGTTGACGAGAATTAAATGTCCTAGATGCACAACAATTATCCTGTTGTTACCTAAGCGCGTCTTCCTGATCCAGCCGCGCGAGGATATATTGCTGAACATCCCTAACGACCTGGGACTTTCTTAGGTCGTCCAGTGAGATCTTGCGAAAGCCGGTGAACATACGCGATATAGTCTTACTCTGTCGTCGAGCGGTGCAAACTAACAAAAGCCATTGTGGGAATAGATGGTGATGATTAGCCAGCAATTCAGCTATTGTACGACTGACATTATCATTTTCTCTCCGGGAGTCCCTAGTGCCAGTTTGCGGTGGATTCAACGTCTGGCCCTCGTCAATAGAGTCCACTAGCAAGAAGAGACAGTTCTTTGGCGGCTCGACTTCCAACAGCGGGAAAAGCAAAGCCTTCTTCAGAGCGTCGTCCGGATCTCGGTCCAGAACGTCCGGTTGTAACGCGGCCTGTATCTCCGGATCAGTCCGCAGCTTCTCGGCATAGGCCTCCGCGACGGCCTCTCTGGACGTGAGAGGCGGCGCAGTTGCGACGATCGTCGTCGTCGTCGTAGTCGGTGTCGTCGTCGTAGGCATTGCCATCGCCATTGTCGTCGTCGTTGTCGTCGCCGTCGTCGTCGCCGTGAGCATCGTTGAAGTGACCGCAGTCGTGGCTGCATTCGCGGATGTCGCTGGCGAGATGGGCGTGGACGATGCTCGATGTTGAGAGCCGTCTGAGCTTGCCTGGAGCAATTGGGCCACTAGAGACCGCACAAATTGAGCGGGTGACAGAGAGGCCTCGCTTCTAGCCTGACAGAAGTGTCGGGCTAGCAGACGACGATTCAGTGACCGCTGATGCCTCGCGGAAGCGCCGCTTGACGGCCACGCCAATTCGGCGCAGAGAGCCGTCTTCCCGCTTCCCGGTCCGCCTACAATCAGAGCACCGCACGTCTTCGATTGCGGCCTCTGCTCCAGGCAGTGCGACAGCTTCGTGAAGGCCCATTCTCGGCAGAAGAAACGCTTCTTCTCGATCACCGGCGCCGCCATCTCGACGTCCTGATATCTCTCTCCTGTTTCTCCTTGGCGCGATGAAACCGCTTCGCGCGATTGAGTTTATCGGAGTTTCCTAGTGTAAATCGATTGGCGTAAGTAGATCTTTGGCATGGGTTTCACTATATCGGTTTCAATCGAGGTGTTTAGCTCGTCTAGACGTATCTGATCGGATATCTGATCGGATAAGCTGTTCTCTCTTCTATCTCGCTCTCTCCAGAGTATCGCGAGTAAATGCAGATCTGGTGTAAATGATGAGATGGGTGGCGGTTCAGATCGGCTTAAGTGCAGCGACAAGATTGACCTGGCTGCGTTGCTCTGTCAACGGAACATTGGTGGGAGCCCCAGGGGGCTCTGAGGCTTCCTCTGACTCCATTCAGGCTTCTCATCGCCTTATAGCCGTCTTGTAACAATGCGCTTCGCGTCCTTGCATGCTATCTGAAACAAAAGAAAATCTCTTTTCCTTCTTGTTCCTCGAGCATTTTGTGAATGCTTATAAAAATTAGAATGATGGACATAAAATTAATTTCTCGCCACAAAATGATGATCGAGATAAAATTTCCTTCAAACAGAAAGGAATAGAAGAATCTACGTTAAAACACGCAAGGTACTTCTCGTTAAAGTATATTCGGACTCAAATTACGCGGCTGCGGCAAAATACTCGTTTACGTCACGATAGACACGTAATGTAGCAGTAGTTAATAAAATAAATTCAGAGGACTTTCATCGCCGTATAAATACATAGCTCGCGTTTACGCAAGTAATTTGGATATATCATGCGCGACATAACTCTAGCAGACTTTTAAAAGATTTTCCTTCTCCGATTCTCGTCGCAATTAAGTGGTCCAACTAACCGTCTAATTGATTCGCTTAGTGTTAATCTTTAAACCAGGCGCGTCTTCTGGAGAGGCTGGATAGCCCTTCTTCCCAGACTTTAATCATTACCGTCCCAACTTGGCGCGATTTTGCCCGGAGGTAAAACGATATTAAGTTAAGATAGTCTTCCGTTTAACAAGATAGATTAGCGCGCTGTTAATGCGATAATTAATAATCCTAACACGATAGAAAGTTCGACGACCTCGCCCATCGCGTTCCGCCGGATGCGTTTATATCGCATTGAAGGATAAATATCGTATTATGGCGAGCAGTGCGGGTTTCTCGCAATCTTTCCGCGTTTAACGATTTTTATTGGTAGGAGCTCGCCGAAGATTTTTACTTTTTATTTGGAAAACCAGCTTTCTTCGACTTCCTCGTAACTCGTCCACATTCAAATGGCTTTGACTTTATATAAACTGATAACGTTTGTTAATTTTTGTGTAATCTGGGCATGTCTTGCGTTCATGGCTTTTATTATTTAAGACGCCAAGTTAATGTAATTAAAATTTCATTACATCGTAAATTTCGACTGTGAATACTGCACAGATGAGGGTTAATCACGATTGAGCGTGAGATTTGCGTCTCCGACAATCTCGTTAAAGATAATCTTTGAGGCCGAAACGTCCGACAATTTTAGAATGTAACAGCTTTTAAATATGTAATAAATGAAAACAATTTTTGCGTTCAAATAACGTTGTTACTCTTATTTGCCAAACTATTTCTAAATTCTAATAATTCTAATAAAATTTGGACAATTCAGTTGTCCTTGCTGACACTCGTTTCTGGTAACAGATGTACGTTCTGCAAGAAAGCGCACCCTTTTTCTGCCTCTCTCCCTCTTTTTCTCTCGTTCCGATAAATTATAAATACGTTCCCGCGGCATATCACGAATCGATTCGATTACATGTCCGGGACCGTTAACGTATAATTGTGTTACGCGCGATGAAATTGCCACATGACCATTTTTGACCATCGCTATCACCGAGCTCTCTCTTTCTCTCTCCCATTTTTTGTCCCTCCTTCCCTCTAACAACGTGGGAAAATGTGTTGCGCGAGAAAACGCGAAAACGGTTTTCGCCGAAAGCCACAAATCCGACTGTCACGTCGACTGATACACGTACATATATTGTACATATATGTGCATACATGGATGTAACGAAAGATCGTTCGGCACGTCGACCCGCGAACGCAGGGACGAAGGACCGCAAATCTAACTCGTACCCGGAAACTAACGCGATAAATTTCGCGTTTATCCGCCCGGCCGCTGAGAGAGGCAATCGCGGGTACAGCCCGATATTTCCCTCTATTTTCTTAATTGGACAACTGCTTACGATCTTTCCGTAGCCAAGATTCAAATTAAAATTCTATTAAAAGTAAAATCCGCTTGAAATTAATGAAGATAAACGGCTTCTCTGGCTCGTCCGCCTGAAACTGAAACCGAATTTCAGCGAATGTTAGCATTGAGAAAGGAGTCGCGACGCGATGTCTGGGATATTTTTTTTTTTTTTTTAAAAAAAAGGATCATTGCTCGCTTTTACAATACCGTTACCTGAATTCAAGGTATTTCCTGTCTTGATTTATTCTATAGATGTAATAAGAATAGACTGCGCATTCTTATGAAATTGTCGGACTAGAAAGAGTGAGGTAGCTTGAAGCATCGATCTTTGTCTTTCTCCCTCTCTCTTTCTGCTCTTGTCTATTACATTGTACCATATTATATTATATTTAATTTTATTTCTTATTTTATTTAATTTTTTTCATCTCCGTATCATATTTTCTTTAAATTCCTATGCTAATATTCTACTTATCTGTAAATTTTTTTGTTCTGTGTTTCCTAATTTCCATATTTTACGTCTCTCCAAATTTTTGCGCCAACAAATTCTTTATTAATTTTCTTATTTTGCATTTTTTACTCTTGAACGTTATTATTTACTTTTTCTGTAAATTCTTAGAATGCTTATAGAACAGTAATAAACGCTTTATCTATATATCTATCTCTTTCTCTCTCTTTCTTTTCTAACTGAACAAAATAAGACTGCTAAAAACAAGAAATGTGCAGTCCTATTATATCTATAATTATATATTATTACTTGATATAAGAATGCCAGTTATTATTATAATCTTGTGTATAATAGTTGAATATAATTTGGAGAAAATTTCTAATCAATGGCAAATTTTTAATAGCGACTTTGTATATTGGCTTATAAAATTTGAGGTCAATTTCTGATTGGTTATAAATGTCATCATTCTTTGAACTACTGCGCATCCACGGGAATGTTATACTTAGTATTCTTACATCATGATTTATTCGTCTGCGTTGAGACGGAGACCAAACTTGCTTGTTCGAGCGTAAAGTTGATAACTGTGTCGCGCTTCGCGGTTCATTCATTTCGGCGACATTTACCGTGAGACTTGTAAGCAGCCACGGGACTTGGAAACTCGCGGTAAGGTAAATGCACGCTTACATACACATACACACGTACGAAACTGACGTTTCGTAAACGCCTCGGTAAATGCCACAAGGCTCGACCTATATTCCGACAATGGCCGCCGACCCGTTTATTATTAGATGCGGAGGCACACAACGCCATAAAGATGACACCGTCAATGTGCGCGCGTTGCATTGTTGCCTCGATGCAACCAGAACTAACATTGACAACCCCTTGTCTTTCTCCCCTAACCGGCGATCATTATGGCCGAATGATACGTCGTAACCGTGGACGAGAAACGAGACGAAGCGAGAACCTGTTTCACACGAGAAAACCCCACCATGCTCAGTTAATTAAACTCCTTGAGGAAGTGCGCATCGAAATTGAAACCATTTATTTTCTACTGGACTGTATTTAATGGAGATAATTAATATTTTAATCGCGACACTGATGACAAATTACAGATCATATCCGGAAATATGGAGAGAAATATTCACGCCTTTGATAATAGTTTCACGTAGAGCAATTACTTTACTTTAGATATTTTCGCACAATTAAATGTATATAGCCGTGTTCAATAAAAAATAAAAATTGATTATGTTTAATAAATAAATATTGATCATGTCTAATAAAAAATTAATTGATTGCTGCAATAAAACGCGAATCTGTATAAAAAATTGTTCTTGACGGAAGAGCCTACAACACTAATAACAGTAATAATTGATAAACAAAGTGTCGTCTATTTTCTTTTCTTATAATATAGAAATGTCATTTAGGACATATTTCATTCGGTTTAAAAAAAATAAAACAATGCAAGACAATTTGAATAATTTTATTTGAAAAACTGATTGTCACAATAAAACACTATTTTATGAAAAATTGTTTTTGATAGAAGTTTACATATTAACCAAAAAATGGAAAAACACTGTCTATTGTCATTTTTTTTATGAGAACATCTATTACGTATTTTGTTTAATTCAGAAAAATTGAAATGCCAAAAAATTTAAATAATTTTGTTATAATAAATAAAATACGATTCTATGGAACTGTTCTTGACGGAAGTCCACGTACTAATAACTGAGGAAGGAGGATGTTGCCTACTTTTATTTTTTCCATGGGAATGTCTATTACAATACATGTTTCATTACACGTTTTAAAAGAAATAAAACACTTACAATTTAAATGTTATTTGAAAAACTGATTGCCACAATAAAACACGATTCTATGAAGACTATTCGAACGATGAGTCCAGAGAAAAGGTTGCTTCAAGTCATTTAAAGAAATTTTCTTTACTATAATATTAAAGAAAATTTCTTTGATTTACACGTTATTTAAAATCAAATAAAATTTATTCGATTTAAAGAGATTGTGTTCAAATCCAAGAAATAACATTCAAATCATGATTAATAAATAAATTTTATTTGATTTAAAAAAATAACGTTTAAATCAAAGAAATTTTTTCATAAATCAAAGAAATTTTTTCTTTAATCATATAGCAAAGAAAATTTCTTTAAATCGAAGCAATCTTTTCTCTGGGTGCGGGCCCATGTGCTAATAACAAAGGAATGTTGCCTATTTTCATTTTTTTTGTTTCGGAATGTCACATTACATATTTCATCCGATTCAAAAAAATTGAAACGATGCAAGATGATTTGAATAATTTTATTCGCGAGTCTGCTTCCCCGCGTATGCGACAGGCAGAAGGGGTTGGAAACGTCACGGTTGTAAGCGAACAAAGGGGGCTGGGAAGAAAGGAGACAGCGCCCGATGTTTCCTTTCTCACGTTATGCTTTTCTCCCTTGTCTTGCACCCCTAACCGATCGATTTCCGTTCCCCACCCCGTGAACTCCGCGTGCCGACCTCGGTGAACGCGAAATTTATCCTCGGCAGAGGCCGCGGAACTGGATTCAATCAACGAATATAGGCGCTGGATCCATTTACATGCAAAAAAGGAATACGCCGTCATCGATAAACGGTAGCACGATTCATTTCGTGAGAAATACGGACAAACAGGAGCTTGAAGAAATGGTCTTTTTTTCGCCCAGCAACCACGCGGACGATAATAAACGACAAGATCATTTTTCGTGGAGCTTACTTCTTAAATTCTTAATTTACTTGACAATTAAAATTTTTTTTCTTGCGTTCAGCGATAAGAAATATCTGTCTGTATGTAGATTCGTTCTTCATTCCTCTGTTTTGCATTTGCGCAATATTGTATAAGAAATATACGCGCAGATTTTTATTTCCTTCGTCGTCACATTCAGGAGGTCAATCGTGTATCTTGAAGTGAGAATTACAAAGGTGAATAAATTCATTTGAATTTTTGTAATTTCATTCATGTATGGAAGAAATCCAGATGTGCTAGTTCTCGAGACAAATTTCGTACAATTTTGCAGATGCGAATATATTCAAGTTGACATATTTAAACTGCTAAAAAGACGAGCATCTAATTCTCACGCAGAATAGATCTAATTGATAATATAAGCACATAATTATTAAAATAAAAACAGAACAATATGTAAATAAAAAAGTAATGATGTGACGGTGATTTAAATCACCGCGATGATGATATTTGGCATTTAATTCTCATTAATTAGCTAACTAGAACTATATATGAATAACACACTTGGATTTCTTTCACAATAGGTCTGTTTTTTATTTCACCACAAGATTGCACTAGAATCTTTTTTCTCGCTTTCGCCAAACATATATTTATTTCACTTAAGTTCCAAAAGAGTTTCAACTAATTCAGCTACAGAAAACAGACCTCATGATTTCACTAGTTAACATCTAGTGAATTTGCTCTTTACTTTTGTATTTTCATCTTATCTCGAGATCACAATTGAAAGATTCATATATTTCCTCGTTTTCGAAAAAAAAAACCTTATGAATTTTTCGATGAAAATTACGGCGGTTTATATCAGAAAAGAATGCGGCGCAATTTTGGTCGTCTATAGATAATGAACGGCATTTCCCTCGTTTCTCATCGCGCGATGGCAGCAGAAAGGGAGATAAAAGTGTGTGATTTTCTCAAAGTAGAATGATCTCGTCATTTGTCTGAATATACAAGAAGGGCGACTGCTCCGATATTACACAAAAGTTCGTCTAGACTTCGGATCGTGCCGGACGAAGGAGCAGCAGGAATTGCAAAGGGTAGAAAAATATATTCAAAGAAAGCTCACGGCTAAGCTGGATTTAGAGTTAATCCGGAAGAGACCATGGCCAGAATACCAGCAGGTCGGTCAAACGGTATTCGTTGAATAATTATCTGTTGTACTTAATTGCTCAACGTAGAAGAAATATACACTGAAATATAACAATAAAAAAATAAAAAGTATCACATACTAGCGTTCCTTTACTAGAAATCTTTATTCAATAAATCTTTATTCAATAAATAAGTAGAGAAATAAAGAAATATAAACAGGAAATAATAAATCGTAAGCATATCTGAATTAATAAATTGATTAATAAATTGATTTAATAAAGAATTAAAAAATTGTGAATTATCGGGCTATTCGAGCCGCCTGATAATTCACAATTTTTTAATTCATATTCTTCTGAGCCTTATTAGTTTATGTATTACTTAATAAAGAATATATATTATTCGAAACATCTCACTTTTTGACCCTATTGGCGTTCTCTATCGTATATGAAAAAATAATAAAGTTAAAAGATATTACATAATTCATAATCATTAAAGCATAAAAAATATTCACGAGATTCGATATGAAGAAATATTCATGATGTGAACACCTCGAGAGATATCTCTCTTTTCATCTCTCTCTTTTAATTTGGTCATATGGCGTTGCTCCGTTGCACCCGAATGCATTATGCATCAAGTTGCACGCATGCTAGCCTAGCACCTACGCAGCCATGCATGCCACTAGTCTCGTTTAAAGACACAGGAAGAACTTCTTCCTGCATGAAAAGAGAGAGAGAGGGAGAGCCTGCTATCTTGTATTTCAAATTGTAAAATGGACGAGTCGTCTCCTTTGTACGAATGCGTTTCATATTTTAGCAAGAGAATCTCGCAGCAAAAGTTAAAAACACCGTTAGTCGTACACGAAGATTAATATGCGTTTATTTTGAGTACGAGCACTATAATTTGTACAATTCTAACTTTGAATAAATATCTTTTGCGATATCGATGATAGAGTGAAAACTTAGAAAGGTCTTTCCGAAAAATATTTCGAATATGGTATAGTAAAGTCTTTTCAATATAACCGTTCACGCTTCGAGAACTTTTGTGAAATAAAATATGTTTCCGCTTTAAAAATCCTCTTTATCGATAAAAGTATATATATATATATATATATTGTATTTTTCCTACACATCCAGATTTCTTTTACGGTCGATGAAGATAAATTCTCTTCAATTCAAAATTCAACTCTTAAGGGGAACTTAGTTAGTTCTTGTTTTACTTGTGATTATTTTTCAAGAAGTATTTTTCTAACTGCTTTTACAGATTTAATTTTTTTCCACAGTTGAAATATAAATGGTAATGTAGTCCAAACTGATCGATTTTATGCCAAAATCAAAAAAAGTTTTGTTGTTATTGGTTATTTCTGGAGCCGACTTGTAACAATATTTGCTTTATATACAAATTTTATATTTTGTATATATAAAACAATCTTGGTTTGACCTAGGAATTACATGAACAAACTATGTTGAGTTTTCAGAATTAGTCTTAAAACTGAGAAAAAAATATTCTAAATTTCAATAAATATTTATTTGAATAGTACCAACTAAATATTTATTAAATATAAAAAAATATTTATTTGATATAAAAAAACATTAACTTGATTTAAGAATCATTTCTTTTTATTAAGTAAATATTTATTTATTGTATGTACATGTTTAGTTGACAATATTCAACTAAATATTTATTTACATTTAGGCTATTTTTTTCTCAGTGTATCTAATATGAGAGATTAGTATATACGTGTGCATGCAATATTGATGTATTGTAATAATGATGTGACAATGAAACACATAAATCGTATAGTGAGAACAGAGTCATAACAATACACAATGCATGAGAAAATGATCCAATTAAAATTCTTCATTTCTTTCCTTTCCATGAAATACAAGATTATGATTAATATTTCTTATGCTTTATGCACTATGTGTTATGCAAAGATCTATGCTCTGACTTTATGTAGGTATAAGTCTTATACTGATGTCCATTTCTCCCAATATATAAATTAATCTCGGTTAATCTTAATTTTAATCTCGGTTTAATTTGTTCTTTAATTTATCCTTTTCTAAATCTTAGAACAAGATAAAAAGTAAATTAAATCAAGTAAGTTAAAGTTAAACAATTTTGATAGAAACGGATGTAAATCGGTAAAAGACGACTTTAGGATTCCGTTAATGTATACGTGGGTTTGACAAAGTGCGGAACTCCCGTTGCATCATCGAGCGAGTAGCTTCTCTTCACAAGGACGTAATCCGAAATCGAGTCCGAGTAAATGGGATCGATTCTCTCTGTGCGGGGACGGTGCGGATTAACTTTCCGTTGGTGTAAAGCCGCACGCGAACTTGCCCGCAAAATAGAGCTGACTGTCGTTTAATCCGTTCACGTCAGAGTACGTGCCCGCTGGGCCGATTTCGTCGCAATTGCATTCCAATTAGCGTGAAAATGCGAACGCCGGATTGGAGATTGCAGGCGCCACAAGATTCTGCGCCGGGTCTTACCGCGTCAGCATCGTATAACGGTGATAGTACCAGCGGCGATATTCTGATTATATGTAAGATACAATATAGAAAAACATGTCTAGCTGAAAAATCAATAAAAAATTAATCTATCTACACACAGAAAAATACATACTGTACACTGTTAAATCCATAGTGTCAAATTTAATCTAAGATGAGTCGCCACTGCTCCTACTCAATTATATCGTTATTCTACTGCTCAGTTGCATTTTATCTCATTACATTGTCGGTGCAAATCAAATTTTATAATTGGTTAGACTATACATCAGCAGTATTACTGTCGCCTCATTTTTTGCTTGTACTTTATCGTTACCTGCTATATAATATGTACCTATTAACCCTAGCAAACCACTAATAGGTTCAATGGACCCTTGCGATTTTTTACATTTCCTTGAAGCATTGTAATTGAAAATAAGATATTATTTATTTGATTCATATTTATCTGTCTTTGCCTGACTTCGAGGTATAAATTTCATATATTTTGAGCTAAAAAATACGTATTCAGTCCAGAGATATAGCGTGACAAAGGTTGCAGGGTTTCACAGACCCTGGTATGAAAATAATAAATGGCTTACTAGGGTTAACTGTAAACCTAATTCATAAGCTTATGCAATGTAATAAAGTTATTATTATTATTATTATTTTAATACTAAAACAATGATTATATTTGACACTGTACAGTGTCAAATTTAATTATCGTTTTAGTATAAAATAACGATATATTTAGTAGGAGCAGTGGCGACTCACCTCAGGTTAAATTTGACATTATAGATTTAACAACGTACGCAAATAATAATTACTTGTTTCAAGTATTTCACTTCAGCGAGATTCGAGAATCTTACGGATTCTCGAAGAATTTTTACGCGAATTTTTTTTACATCCATTTTTATCTCCTCACACTGAAACGTGTATATTACTGAACGCGAAACGAAAGCGTCAGTTCGCTCCTTATTTAGCAGGGACACGTATATCCGTGCCATGCGAACACACGAGTTTTATGCTTACAGAAAAGACGAAACGATAGATCGCCTTTACATTCGAGCGTATAAATAGTCAAATGAAGTCGTCGAAGACGCAGTATTACAGCGCATTATCGCGAAATGGATTATTATCAAATATGAAGGATTCCTTTATATCAAAGAAATTAAATATTTATCGCTATTATATATGAAACTCGTTGCTCGCAGAAATATCAATTCCTCGGGCTGTCATTTTTTTTTTAATTGCGCAACACGCAATCATCTTTTTATAATAAAGGCGTTCTCATCTTTTCAAGCGGAATTATTATATAATTATTATCATATAACAATTATTATATAATTATTATTATATAACTTTTATAATGTTAATACAGAGGTTTTATTGATAGAAAATAACAGTAAATGCTTTGCAATTGTTTTAAAATTCTTTAATGTGATGATCTTGCCCTTAATTCTTTATTAGACCTAAAATGTAAATAAAGCAAAAATAAATACATTATAAGTATCTTACAACAGTTACAAAACTGCTTTTTTCTGTTAAATGCAGCTATTATTTTTTATAACTGGAACACCGTTCTTTATTTCTCGCTCTAATATATTCAGACAGAACAGCTTTTGAACAAGTCTGCGACATAATGCATAGGTGACATATAATTTCCATTTTAACTCTCGTGTTGCAGACCTCGCGCAAGCTTTCATACGTACGAAATATATCCGATATTATACGACGCGCGGATCGTTTCTGAAAGAAGATTAGAGATCCGTGCCTCCCGGACTATTGTGTCGTTTCCCAGTTTCCGTCCCGATTGCGATCCACTCTCTGTGCACGCGTCGTCTAATCACGGCAATTAATTCCGACTGCTTTTGTACGAACGCGTCGACAAACGTGGCGCGTGCATAAATTTTGCAATGCACACACCCGAGCGTGTCCCCGAGCGGCGCGCTTAAACCGGTTTCCGGTGGCATTCAATGGTCGCTTTCGCGTATATAGCTGTGCACGGCCGCGGAGTTCGGGGGCGCGGATAAGTTATACGAAATTAACGGGTCGCTTATCACCTCCTTTCTCTCTCCTTCTTCTCTCCCTCACAAATTCGTTCGCATTGCATGCGCCAGAATTGCCGAAAACCCGCGGTCTCGTTCAGCAACAGCATGAGAGCAATATGATGACCTTTATCATTGTCCGATTAATCTAGTTTTAATTCTCAAAGACTAATTTGAATTTGAATTTGAATTTGTTGGAATTTAATTAAAATTACCACCGTTTAAGTTTGCCGCCCACATAGTTGAAGAATTTGTATTAAATTTCACACAAGAATAAATATGTTAGAAAGTAAAGCAAATATTAACAAATTAACATAAAAAAACGTAAACACTGACACAATTTGTATAAGCAATTACATTTTTTAATTAAAATTAACATTTACATGATATACTAAATTAACATATTTTATTCATTTATCTTAAAATTTCTATTTTAAGAAATATTATTTTAATGTTATTTATTTATAAATTGTGTTGAGAAATGTTGAATATTAATTTAATAACATCATTTAATAACATATTTAAATAACATAATCATATTATGTTAAGTTAGCACTCGGATATATTAAGAATCCGACATAAAATTTTAACAAGAGTGGATTATTTTTAATACAAATACAAAATGTTTTTTATTGTGCATCTTATTATAGGAATGATTGGGAATAATATTCCAAGGTCTTACATTTGTTCAATTTGTTTTTACTTCTCCTATTTAATTTCCTTAAGTTGATATATTTTATATCTTTCATCTATCATTTTGACTTTTCATTTTTTGTAATTATTATTCCTTGTGCAGTAAAAGTATTCTCTGTGTTTGAGAAATATTTGCCTAATTAATCCGTCTAGAGCAACAGAATTTTTTACTGTCTTTTGCTGACACCTACTGATGTAATATGCTAATAAATCAGCTTTAATTATTCCTGAACGAGCGCACGCTTGTTAGATACAACTTGGATACAACTCGGTGATGTTCCATTTCTCAACCTGTTACGAGCAGTTGAATTTTCCGATTCGAGTTCGAGACAAGCAGACATACCTCTCGATTATACGTGAATCTAAAGCGCATGTATGTTTCGGAATATGCTTTGCCTTGTGATTAGTGACGCTGCAAATGCAACTCGACATAATGCATTTAATTGACCGCGATAAATTCATGCGCTTTCCATCGTCGCGCTTTCATCATCGCTGGACATAAGAATTCCTTCTACAATTTTCAAAGACTAATTCTAATTAAATCAGAGAAATGTCAAAGAAATTTGAGGAAATCAGGGAAAAGTCAGGAAATTTTGTAAAATTTTTTGTAAAAGTAAAATTCTTGATTTTAAAGAAGATTCAACTTTGTGAATCTGTGAAATTAGCATGACATTCTATTAATATAAAAAAATAATAATAATAACAGTTTCAATAGCATTTTTTCATAGTTCCTTATATAAATAAAAAAAGAATTCTGCATTTCTTATACTAAGAAATCAAAAATTGAAAAAATAACAGCAAAACTGTTTAAAAATTATTGTCTCCTGTATTTAATGTGAATTAAAATCGGTAATTATTGGAATTTTGTTTTCAAATTACATATACTGGTAATAATTGAATAGTACTAACAGGAACTGTAGCTAAAAGGAAATACTATATTTTTTTTGTACTTTAGAAGAAAAGTATCATGCTAGATTCATAAAGTTAACATATATTTGCAATTTTCAATGTATAAAAAAATGCGAAACTCTTTTTTATAAGGAACAATAGAATTACGAAAAGTGTTACTAGATTATATTTTATTATGTTAATAGAATATCGTGCTAATTTCTATACTAAAAATAGATCCTAGAGATGCCGCTATAAATAATGAGGATGATCTTACGGAGAAACCAAAAATTTCTTCGTCGAAAGTTCGCCGTGAGGTCAGTCTTAATGAATTCTCCGAGGTGGTCGATGAAAAAGCGTGAATCGCATTAGATGGGAACGCGCGGTATTTACTTAGAGCGTTTTCTCTCGAATTTCGCACAGCGGTGAATCCCGTTCCACCTAATTGGAATTGCACGTGAGGCTCTACAACTTTAATTAGAACTCGAGTGTTTTTAATCTACTAAAAACACTCTGCGATTTGTTAAACGTCTCTTTTCTTTTACATTCGACGTCCGAGTTCGAGCGAGACATCGCTTCAACACCGACAAAAAGTACATTCTGTAAAATTTACGAGATAATATAAAACGGACGATAAGAAAGAGAAAGACATTCTACTTCCGTATGAATATTCAAGCTCTTCATATTGTCACTCTTAGCTGAATCGATTAAACGGAGAGCACAGTGTGTGTGTGTGTGTGTGCGTGCGTGCGCGTGTGCGTGCGTGCGCGCGCGCGTGTGTGTGTGTGTGTGTGTAACAATCATGCTATCTTTTTCTTTTTCTCTTTCTTTCTCTCTTTCTCTCTTTCCATTCCAGGCTTTTAACCTAATTAGCATAATGTCAGTGAGAACGAAGTGAGCTGATAGAACACGCAATAGCGCCTATCTACCTCGGCGGAAAGATTAAAAGCACAGCGTAAAACGACCGAGGTGATTCTAACAGCCGCCATATACTGGAAAAGTTTCTCTCTGCAAGAAGGAGTGCAAATTAAATTATTCGATAAGTCTCATGGGCATAGTGGTCTCTATTATTCTCGTGCAAATCCCACATTTAAACGGGAAAGGTATCCTTTGACGTTATCCCACGAAGAGCGGCAATGTCCGTAGCTCAAAACCACGCTTGAGCTTGTTGCGGTAACAAGACGTGACCAAAGGAATCTCTTTCCGAGAGTTTAGATTCCAAATTTATAGGTTCATATATAATAAATTGTCTGCCAAATAAATTTTGTATGGCTTACTGCATGAATACTTTCTAAATCTGAATCAGTGGATAATGAATGATATCAGTGTCGCAAGTATGCCACTGATAATCAGTGAATGAAATGTGGAGAGATCTCTAACTTAGCTAATCTTTGTTATGTGATTTAATTAATCTTGTTTTAATGCGTAAATTCAATAAATATGATATTGAAAGATTCAAATTAATGTAAAAATATCAATATTATATAATCTCAAATATTTTTATTTTAGTTATATAAGCTCAAATATTTTTCCTTTTAGTTGAACTTCACTGATTATCTGATGCCAAATATGCCACTGGGTAATTAATGACTATCCTGATTCAGATTTAGAGAATACGCCATAGTAGAATTTTTATTATTATTTAATAAATTATTGGATAATATGAGTAAATAAAATTATATCCAGTAGTTGCGAGCTTTTCATTTTATTTTATCCAACTATTAGTGTAGCTTAAAATTTTATATAAAATGGCATTTATTTGTTTAAAATGTTTTACAAAATTTCAATAACACGTGACCATCGGGTTATTATTGAAAGGTCATAAACTGACTACGACAAGCATATTAAACAAGTTTCTGTAATTTTTTAATCGATTATATTTCTGTATGGAGATTTAAAAGGGAAAAATTTTAATATAGAAATCTAAAAATATTAACCCTCCACCGACAACCGAGGTTTAAAAGCATCTTTAAAAGTCTTTAAAAGCATCATCGATATTTTGATAAATTTTGTGAATTTCAGTAGATAAATTTAAATCTGTAAACAATAAGTAAAATGCCGATTTCCATAATAGTAAAAAACTTATTGTTAAAAACAAATATATTAGACTTTTCCGGTTTTTTATATAATTCGGAATAAAAAATTTTTTTGTTTTTCAAAGATTCCTACACTATCAAAAAAAAAAACGGTAACCGAATCTCTTGAGTGTAAAAAATATTTTATTATTTTTAACTGTTTTTGTTATTTTTAACATGTATGTCAAAATGATAAATTAATTCATTCTGTGGTTAGTGTCCAAGTAAACAACATTCATATTAACGTATGCATTTAGTAAATAATACATTTTAATCATAGTAATTTAATACAATTTCTACATTTGAGTTAAATTAATGACATACTGAATAGGAACAGTGACGACTATAGAAATGATTAAAAATATCTCGAAACAGATATAATTTGACATTATAGATTTAACAATATATCGTTATGTTTTTTAATGTTTGATATTTTTATTGAAAAAAAAAAAAAAATTTCCAATATGTTTATTTTTATGAAAGTTATAAGCAAAATTTGTTTGGATTGAATATATCATATATCACTGCTTGTTCCGTATATAGTAAAGTAATTCATTTAAATTAACGACATATCAACAGTGACGGTCTATAGAAATGATTAAAAATTATTGAAATCAGGTTACAATTTGACATTACAAATTTAACACAGTGTTTATTAATGAAAAAGTTAAAATTCATGTTGTCGGTGGAGGATTGATAATAATATCCACAAAATTATACTATATTTTATACAGACTATTTGACTATGAAGAAAATGTAATCGACTCGCACGAAACATCGAGATCAAGAGTCTGTCTTGTTTTAAGGATGAACTAATTTTCCTTCTCCTCTCTGATAATTTGAGCTATTCGGATGCACATTTGGTACGGCGCTCGTTCCTCTGTCGCCGATCTCAAACAAGAGAGCCGCATACAACAAATTCACTTCGGACTGTTACCCTCTCGAAGATCCGCTCGTCGGCGAACTCTTCGGGACGTGTCGGACGTGGATAGAGCTCCGAAACGTGTCCAACACGCGGTAGAGATAACACATGCCGCCCGCGCGAGAGCGGAGTTTACGGAGAGAGGATGCGATAAAAATAGCTTCTCGCAAAGCCGTTCCGATTGTGCCTGTTCCCGTTGCCTGGATGGTGTTCTCGTCGCATCAGGGCGAACGTCTGACTCGAGTATTCTGCGCAAAACGCATTCACGAGTGAGAGAGAGAGAGGAGGGGGGAGGGTGAAGAGAGAGATAGAGAGAGTTTCGCGAAAACTTTTCGCAGATCGAGTTATCGCGTTTCGGCGCCCCGCTATTTTGTTTGTCTTGTTCGATTTGTTCAGGAGCCCCCTTCGCCGTAAATTCGAGTTAGGTAACTCGCACCGGAGGCGGCCGTAGGCGCTATGAATCATCTCACCCCGCGCGTTCTACGTGGTCCTGGCCGATCTGAAATTCTAAAATTCGCGATCGTTGTACGTTCAGCATGTTGTTTTATCGCGAAAAGAAAGGAAAGGAAGCTTGAAAATCCACGCGGAAAGAACGAATTAATTCTTGTTAAAGTACATAATAATTTAGCTAATATCTGATCTCAAAATAATTTTGTTAGACCATCAAAATAATAATTACATAAAAGTCTTAAATATACACTCTAAATTTCTTGAAGTAAAATCTTACTTCAAGAAGGTGGAAACACAACCACTCTTGAAAACAAGTAAAAAATATTTCACTTCTTGAAAAACAGTGACAATTTTTACTCTTTCCAGAGTGCATTTTCATTTCGAAATCTCAATCCAAGAAAAAGTAAGATTTCACTTCTTTGAAGTGAAAATCACTCTAAAAAATGAAAAAGTGAAAATTGTCACCGTTTTTCAAGAAAAGTGGTTTGGAGTGAGATTTCACTGCAAGAAATTTAGAGTGTAATAAGCACACTGGGAAAAAAATTCAACGTTAATAAATATTTGTTTGAATAGTTTTAAGTAGATATTTATCAAATATAAATATATATTTATTTGCAATAACCTTTAATTTGATTTAATTATCATTTTTTATTGAATAAATATTTATTTATGTAAGTAAATGTTTACTTAGTATTATATATTCAAAGAAACATGTAGAATAGATTTAATAAATTTTTTTTTTCAATTCAATGCTGCAAAAAGTTTTAACATTCTATCAATCAATTTAAACGTCTTTCATAATTATTTGGATGGTTCAAAAGGAAATTTATTTTAAGATCTCTATTTATAGTTAAATAATTTTTAGATACTACAGCAACATTCTTTCCATATAGTGTTATTAACCAGCATTGCGAAGAGCATTGCAAAAGAGCATTGCACAAAAGAGGGAACATTGACCGCAAGGGGAAACGATGATCTCTTCTTTTCTCCCATTCGTGGTTCGAAGTAATAAAATTTATCGATACATTAGTCGGATCGTTGGTCACGTCGCGAGCAGCCCCCGTGATCTCTTCCTCTCGCGAGCAAGTTCTCAAATGCGATGTCATTTCTCGCATAACGTATCGGCCAAAGTTCGCCGAGCTCGTCGAGCGGCGACGCGCGTGCACACAT
>Ga0157364_1000463_pt1 | contig 27629 bp, 17 predicted proteins | sample AttsexASBM2_FD_111476 | JGI IMG/M metagenome (GOLD analysis project Ga0157364, IMG submission 111476) | Fungus gardens microbial communities from leaf cutter ant in Ribeirão Preto, State of São Paulo, Brazil - Atta sexdens ASBM2 | ecosystem: Host-associated > Fungi > Mycelium > Unclassified ... | reverse complement strand
TCCCGATCCTTCTAGACCCTAAGTCCTTCCAGACCGCTCTAGACTATTCCACATGACTTCCAGGTCACGTGCCTATTTCCTAACCCTTTGTCCGTTGTAGACTAATAATTACTACTGTCCTAACCCTAACCCTACCTAAAGTCTGTCCACACTCTCGTCTTATAACAGTGTTGGATAGGTTGGAGATGTTGATAGATGAAATTTCCTTGATTAAGTTCTTAATGAATGACTTTTCTTCCTTGCTACCTTTGGTGATAGATTATCTTCAATTTTCAGAATGTTATTCTTTAATCAGGATAGTAACAGTGAGGGGAATATGGTCTAACAATAGCCTTCACTCCAGATGAATGGTGTGGTTGTCTAACTTGACTGATCCATATGAGATCAATGATCAAGTTTGAACTCTGGTCATTATTCAAATATCTAGTAGGGCCAGAGTTAGTAGGATACAATAGTCTAAGTGAAAAAGAGTTAGTAATGTCTAAAAGTAAATTACTATGGAAAGAGTGATGAGGATATATAGGGTTCCAAAAGCTATCTCTGATGTTAAAGTTACCAGCCATGACAAGGACATTAGGAATGTCAACCCCAGTATTCTTGAGATATTTAAGGGCTAATTGTGAAGAGTCTGAATAGATATTAATTAGGAAGAAAATGTTATTGTTAATGTGAAGGGAGATGATAGAAATATTCCTATGAGAAAGGATGTCTTTACAAAGAGAGAAATGAAGAGGAGAAAGTCTGATGTTTACATAAGTGACAACCCTTGGGCAGTCATAGATGTTTGATAACTTGTTAGCAAATACAAGCTAGTTAAGGTGGTTAGGAACTCCAATTAGTTCTTTGCTGTCTTTGCTTTTGGAGCTTGGTATAGAGCAAATGGTTGACCAGGATGGTTCTTGAATAAACAGTATGTTGAACTCGAATTGGGCTTCCAGAATCATGTTAATAATGAGATTGTTCTTTTGTATGTTCTGTGAGAAAATCTTGATATTCTTGATAATCATTGGTTGTTACTGCTCACAGTTGAGCAAATTGACTTGGCTCTAAAATCCCTGAGTTCCTGATACTTCTTTGCATGCCATTCCTTGTTAAACTGATAGTGCTAGAATTGATATGCATTGGAGTTTGCTTGGTGGGAGCTTTTGTAGTTGATACAGTTAAAGGAGTGAGGGCAAGGTTTATCCTATTTGGTTTCGAGATAAGGGGGGTTAGTCTTGAAATTAGCCTTACAGTACCAGGTGAAGTGGTGGTGGTATTCAGTCTTATGGGAATTATTGCATTTTAAGCACCTTGCACCTTGAAGACAGCATGCAAAGGTTATGTGGCCCCACTTCTAGCAGTTTTTGCATTGTGGAATGCTAGGGTTTATGTTAGTTTCTCTAATTGTAGTGACAAAGCTGCCAATGTTGAAGCAGTGATTGATGAGTTTCTTGGCAGTTGAACTACTCTGTGAGTCCCAAATGTCAATCCAGATAATAGCCATATCAGATTTAGATAAGACTTTGACAATATGAGGCTTAGAAGCAATATTAACATTGTCGAAGATGTGAGTGGTTTTGATGACTGATTCTATAATATTAGAGTTAATAAATACATTAAAACCCTCTATAATATAGGATATATTGAGAATCTTTAGGTAAGATTTAGATTGAGAGAGGCAAGTATCTTGGATGTCTTTAGAGTTGATATTATTGCAGTTCCTAACATAATTGTTAACAATAGTAATTTCTGACAGAGAAGTGACCCTGTTGGAAGTAATGATGAGATCCTAGTGGTCAATACGAATGAAGTCAACAATAAGATTAGATTTGGTATTTTTGAGAGATTGGTTGAAATTTGCAACATGTTCACTTAATGATGACATGAATTTATTAGTGTTGTCAGAGTTCATAGATATAATTATCTGTTTACATGAGAGGCTCTTGGTCATCATATTGATTCTAGGCCTTAGTTTGTTTGTTTTGCTAAAGATTATCTTGTTTAATTCTTTGATCTTTTTGTTTGACAGTTCAGGAAAAATTTTCTTGATTTTGATGATATTTCCAATATTCTTGGATGAGATTTGAGTGTATGAAAGTTTGCTAGATTCTGCTGCCTTTTTGACCTTGCTATGAGTGTTTTTACTATAGAACCTAGATTTTTCAAGAACTTCCTTCAATGACCTAGAAGGAAGTTGGGATGGAAGAAGTTTGGAGAAGTTAGCCAGTTTGGTAGAAGAGGAAGGGTTAGTCTTCTTTCCTTTGTTGTGTTATGAACTAAAGCTCAAAGGGTTAAGCGATAGAACAACTCTTGTATTGAGCAATACAAGAGAACTTGATAGAGTTCTTAATACAAAGTAGTCTACCTTATATACTATTACCCATGGTCCGTGCTAACTACTGTGCACCCTACCCTAAATGACCATGAGTATAACATGAGGCCAGTATGTGTTGTCCATGCTGTATGACATCACTTTGTTCCAGAACCTTCTACTCTATTTTTCCAAGTCCCGTGATCAGTTTTGTAACTACGCCATCAATTTGTGACTGATGTGACAGCGTGACTGATAACCCTAACCTGAGTTGTTCTAAAAATAGAAAAATAAGAGAAAAGGAAAATAAAATAAAGTGAAACAAAGAAATAAAAATGAAGTCTACTGTCAACTATCTTAACATGTTGGAGGAAGAGACTTTGGTAGTGAACTCATCTTTGATGAGCTCTTAGAAAGATTTGTTATTGGTGTTTGTTTTGAGCTGATCCCATCCACTCTTGGAAATAGTGAAAACAAAGTCAAAGACAATTTGGCTGAAGTCTTTGAGGAATAAGATGTCTTTCTCTCTACTGTTTTTTAGCTCTCTATTGCTAACAAAATTAGAAATGTAAGTAAGCAAAAGTTTAATGTTATTAACATCAATTTCCTAGGAAGAAGTTTGTCCAAATATAGAAATAGGATTAGTATGACCATTCAAAGAATCAGAATTGTCCAGTTGACATAACTTGTAAGAAAGAAATAAAACACTGCTATTAATAGTAGGTATTAGAGAAGGTGAGGTGTGTGCATGTTATCAGAATGGGTAGCTTAACCATGGATGTTGGGATCCCTTCCCAATGGTATCACATAGAAAAGCCTGAAGAGTTTGTCTTTGGTTTGGTTGGCCTAGTTAGGGTCAACACTTTAGGCTTTCATATGAGTAGTATACTCAATGGAAAAGGCTTTGGACATCACAGAAGATTCTCTTGAAGAGTTTGTGCTTGAGATAGTGGTTTTGCCTCTAAGAGCACTCATTTGAATATTCTCAGAGACTGCTTTGGACTCAAGAGGGTTAAATATAGCTGAAATAGAAAAAATAACATTTGTATTCGCAATTTCTCTGTTAAGTGCTACTATACAAGATGGTAGTATGAAAGAGAGAAGCGACTGTTGTATATACCTCTTTATTATCAAATAAAATCAAAAGAAAAGAAATATTAAATCAAGAAAAATAGATAAAAGCAAAGAAAAATATTAGTATTCAAGCATATCATAATATCTTATACTTTACTACTTCTCTTGTTTTTCTTTTATTTAATATTTTTTCAACCTTCTATTTTTTAACTTTCTCTACCTCTACCAGTTTCACCTCTTCTACCTTTGACTCTTCTACTTGCTCTTTATATTATACTATCTAACTGACATTTACAACTAGGTGAATTCTCATTAAAGTTGGCAGTTGTAACTTGACTGTATTAGTGAATACTACTTTATTGATGAAATATGGACCAATATATTGATTTACTAGTTTCTTTGCTGGTATCTTCTTGAATACCAAGTCCTTTATATTTAATATCACTTTATTCCTCTTTTTCCACTTTTCTACTTCTTTTCTCCCCTTATTTGTCTGTCTCTTTATTTCTTCCTATACTCTTTTTAATGCTACTTCTACTATTAAGAATATACTAGCCACTGAACTAGTTATACTAAAAGTGTGTAATGTCAAGCTTAGCTTTGACATCTGGCTGGTACTATATATGTACTTTATACTGTACTTCTGACACCTACCTCTTCTTGTACTTTCTTTATTCTTTCTGCAAACTCTGTTGCTTTTTCTACCTTTTTCTTTTTTCTGATATCAGCTCATATTCTTAATTCTTTACCATAATTTACTCTAAATAGAAATACTTTTATTGCCAAATATACTTTGTTATTGACTGCAAATTCTGCTAAGGCTGACTATTCTGGCCAATCCTTTTGTTTATAATCTATGAACATAAGACATTGTTTCAGCTTTTGATTTATTTATTCAGTTTGTCTATCTGTTTGTGGATGGAACGCTGTTAACAGTTTTGTCTCAATCTCTAACATTTTATTCAACACCTTAGTCATTTTTGCTGCAAACTATGGTCCTCTATCTGATATTACACTTTCAGACAACCCATGCAACTTCCATACATTATCCCTAAACAACTGTGCTAGTCTTTCCACAAATTTTTCTTTTATTGTTGCTACAAAATATGTCATTTTGGACAACTTATCACAAACTACCAGGATTGCATCTTTTCTGGCTACCAATGGCAACTTCATGATAAAGTTGACAATTAAATATGTTCATAATTTTTCAGAACCTCACTCAATTTCAACTTTCCTACTAGTACTTCTATCCTATTTTTTATCCTCTGACATATATCACATCTTTCTACATATTGTCCCATATTTCTTGTTACTTCTGGCTACCAATTATTTCTTGTAACCAACTCTGTCATCTTCCATCTTTCTCTATATCCTACTACTGGTATGTTATAATATAACTGGATTATTTTTACTCTCAGCATCTTATCCTTCAGTATATAAACCTTCTCTTCTTTTACTACTCTAATTACTTCATTGTTCTTGCTCTTAGCTATTTTTATTTTTTCTAAAATGTCTACTTCTGGTTCTTCTATTACTACCTTTTCTAAGCTATGAACCTATTAGTCCTTAATCAAGATTTGATTACTATTATTGTTTTCTATACTTGTTTTTCAGCCTGATTTTCTACTAAGTTTATTTGCCTTCCGATCTTTGTTTCTGGTATATATTTTAAAGTAAAGTCAAATCTTATGGTTTGTCCAGATTTCAAACTTAAATTTGGCATCTTTTAACAAATGCCTCTAATTTTCCAATCCTTGTATAACTGCTAACATCTTCTTATCATAGATTTCATAGTTCTTCTTTATCTCATTTAGAAAAGAAAGCTATAAATCTCCATCTCTTATTTTTGCACTCCATAGATAATACCCTTCTTGTTGTATAGTCCAATACATTAGCTCCTATTTGCATTTTTTTGTCTAAGTTTGGTGCTGCTAATACCAGTTCTTTCATAAACTTTTCCTTTAACTTCTGAAACATCTTTTCCTGCTTATTTGTTTATTCTCATTTTTGATTCTTTTTCCACTATGTTGTGTAATAGTCTAGTTATTGCTGTGAAATCTTTAATGAACTAACAAAAATAGTTTGTCAGTTCTAAAAACTTCTGTACATCTTTAACTTCTTTTGGAGTCAGCCAATTTAATATATCTTCCACTTATATTTTTTGGTTTCATATATAGATCATTCTCTACTAATCTTCTTACTACTTCTTCCACTATCTTATCATGATCTTTTTCCTCTTCTATCTCTATTATAACATTGTCAATATCCTGAAGGATCTTATTTATCATCATTTGAAATGTCACTGGGGAATTTATAAGTCCATAGAATATTACTGTAGATTCAAATATCCATTTCAGAGTTGTAAATGTTACTTTTCACCCATATCCCACTTTTATCTATATATTATTGTAATCTCATCACAAGTCCATCTTTGTAAATACTTTTTTGTACTAATATTTTCTACAATGTTTGAAATTAGAGATAAAGGGTAATTATTCTTTATAGTCTATTCATTTAAATATCTATAGTTCTGAACTATCTGCTTTTTTCCATTATTTCCCCCCTAAAAAACACAAGTGCTATTTAAGGTGACTTCAAGAGTCTGATATACTCTTTCCTTAATTATTCTTGGATAAATTCATATACCTCTTTCCTCTTCTCTCTTAATAATAGATATGCCTTCCCCTTCCTTGGTACAAACACTTTCTTTATCTTGATCACATAATCCTATATCTTTTTTTATCTCAATTACATGACTTTCTCTTCTTGTTTCTTTTTCTCTTTCTTTTGTTTTTGCCACTCCAATTTTCCTTACTTTGATTTCTATTATCTTCCACACTTGTCTGGACACCTTGTTATTTTAAATTTCCCCATCTTTTAGTTAATTCTAAAATTGTGGTGTGCTAGCTATGGTATTTCCAGAATCATACTCTATTTCTGTTCTCTAATCATATCAATCTCTGTCCTCTCCTCATGTTTCTGATAATATATTTACTTTCACTATATACTTAATAGATTCTTTCTTGTTGAAGAAACTGTCTACATTTCTCATATATATTCATTTTTCTATTTTTTTTTTCAATTTGAATTACTGCTTCCTTGCAAACTCTGAACTTATGACTAATCCTGTCACCTTACTATCCAACAATCCCTTTACTATCACTTCTTCTTATGTGTCAGTCCTTTCTAGTCCAATCTTCACAGTTACTTCTCTCAACATGTTCTTATTGTCTAATTTGCAATAAGATATATTTTTTATTACTCTATTAAGCATTGCAAACCTATTTGTATTAGAATCTAATTAAGGACTATTAGGTTCTTCTTCTTATTTAAATTACAATTATCATTTATATTGTTCCTATATTTAATCCTTCTTTTTTGACTAATTCTTCCCCTATTTCTGTAATTTCTTGCTAAATATCCAAAACCTCCACAACTGTAACAGTTTCTTTTATTCACCTCTATCATATAAAGGTTCCCCATTATTCCACCTTCTCTGCTTCCTTGCTCTTACAGGAGGTTTTTGACCATTATTATTTCTATTTCTTCTATTAGAGTAGGCTTTACTAGTATCTGCTGTATCTCCTGCCTCCTTGGCCATATTTGGAGTGGAGGTGGTCTTGTTCTGAGCCCTTTTTGATTGTTCTCCATTCCTTTCTGTCTTTATTCTTAATTCCCATTCTCCCTTCTTCCTCTCAACCTTTCTTCTTCCCTATTCTCTCTTTAATATCTGTCTAAATTAGTAGCACATTTATATTACTGTTCAATGCTTGTAGGAGGCCTTTCCACCTCCACTAACTTTCTCCTAATCACTTCATTCATTTCTCTTTTAAACTCTTCTACTAATGCTCTTCTTTAATATCTGCTTTTTCTCACTACTTTCTTAAATTCTTGAATGAATTCCTCTATTGTTCTTTATCAAAAAATTTCCTACTAATTCAAATTCCACTTCTTTTGATTCTAGATCTTCTAATACATTTTCCTTTCACACATCCACTGACTCTCCCTGTACATATAATAATATCTATTATATTTGCTTCTCTATGATCACTCCTTTTATTTTTATTCTCAAATATAGTCTACATACCATAATAAATCTTTCTATCTTTCTTAATTTTCTACTAAATACTAGTAACTTAGCCATCTTTACATTGGATTCTGTGTTGCATTCTCCTATCACTCCTTCTCCTCCTTCTACTACTAGTAGAGTCTGAATTTATATTTGCATTGCTATCAACTGCTCCTACTGCTGTCTAATGATTTGGTGAAGGTCATATTGACTTATGTTATTATAATGATATGAAGAGGGAAAGTCAATTGGTAATAATGATAATGATAATGATGTTAGTGGTAAAAAGGTATATACTGGTGATAGAAAGGAGCCTGTGCTGGCCTCACTCTCAGACTTGTATTTGGAACTTGAAATAATCTTAGTAAGTATTAGTGAGCTCTCTTCTTGTTCTTCTTCACACTTTTTACTAACTATATTAACTACTGACTACTGTCTTAAGAGAAATATAAATGATTTTGGTCTAAGAAGACCATTCTACTCTAGACAAGATTTTAAGAATATTGATCTCCTATATATACTAGTCACAAGAGGACTAATAGCATAGAGCTGATATTTGAAAAAGTAAAGAATACATCCACAAAAGATAATATATCTGAGATATACTAGTGGCCTTTGGTGTAGACAAATGGCTAAGCTTTCCCTGTTTAGCTCATGTACTCCTTATGCTTAAAATCTAGCAATTTTTCTTGACTAAAAGATAGAGTTATCTCTTGGTTAAGAATAATAAGAGAGTAAAGAGTAGAAAGAACTTGGTATTAAGTGGTTTCAAAAAAGGATATTGAGTTCTAATATTATAACTCAAAGACCTTAGAGTGAGTTGATAAGAAGAATCTGGTATTAGAATAATACAAGAGAACTTAATGGAGTTCCAGTTACAAAGTGTTTATCTTAGACATGTAGTATGACATTATTGCTTTCAGACCTTTCTATATTCTTCTGTATGTCACATTATGTGATAGCTTGTAATAGTTATATATGTTATTTTGTTATTCCAAACACTAAGTTCAAAAAGAAAAATAAAAAAAATAATAATTAAAGTTTATTATTTTTGATTCTAACAATTTTAATATCATAGTACAGATACAACAATAGAGATCATAGAAATTAGGAACATAGATCTTACTATAAAATAAAAGTAAACCATTGACTTCTGACTACTCCAAAGAGTCTATAGACTTTGCAGAAGTCTGTTTGAGTTCTTTTACTGCTTTAGCTACAAGTTTCTCTTAATGACCAAGTCAATTACAGCACTAGATATCTGTCAAGAAAGCTTATTCTTTATTTTCAAACACTATCTCTTTTATCACTTGGGCTGTTAGAAACTTCAGCTTAAACAAGACCATATTTCATTGTCATATAATCCATCTCCATAATCTAGTTGATGGGAAAGTATATCTGGTTTGCTTATAAACTTATCTAGATGATAATATAGTACAAAATAAAATCTTGCTAAATATAGAAACTAGCAGGCTTGCTTTTGGTTAAGCTTCTTGGCCATCATAAAGTACTCCAAATTCCAGTGATTTATTCAAATTTCCATGAAGTTTGCTATCTTTTTAAGAAAATGTTGTCATTCATCAAAAGTATATATAACTACTGATATCTTCTTATTGTAGATCTTGTAATTGCATTCAACTGGTGAGAAAGACTTGCTAAAGAATGCTACTGAATGCTACTTATTATCTATCTTGGACTTTTAAGATAGTACAGCTCTGGCTACAAAGTCCAAACTATCTATTTCTATCTGAAATAATACAAAGATCTTAGGAAAATTTAAAATAGATGCCAAAGTAATTGTTTTTTCCAGTGAATCAAAAGTATCATGTTAGCTAATAGTCTATGTCTAGATGTTGTTACTTTTAGTAAGATCAAAGAGAGAATGTGCTATATCTGAAAATCTATGGATAAATCTTTGGTAAAAATTAGTAAAGCTAAGAAATGCCTACAGATCAATATAGTTTCTAGAAATTGGCCAGTCACAAATTTCAGTTACTTTTACCAGATCTATCTTCATTTAATCCTCTAATATAACCAGATCTAGATACTTTATCTATTGCTTGTCAAATTTGTATTTTTTAGGCTAGAGATATAGCTTGTGCTCTATTAATACCAAAGTCCAAGTAAAGATCAAGATGTTATTCAAGTAGACAATTATAATGTCCTCTGCTATAAGGTCATGGAAAATGTCATTTATTATTGTCTGAAATGTTTCCAAACTATTAGTTATATTAGAGAACATTACTAAGGGCTCAAAAAGTCTACAATTAGTGTGAAAAGTAGTTTTCCACTCATTTCTAGGCTTGATACATACATTGTTAAAACTCTAACAAATGTCTAGTTTGGTAAAATTCTTAGTACCTTGGAGTTGTAAAATGAGCTTGGAGATCAAAGAAAGTAGGTATTTGTTTTTTATTGTTGTTATGCCAGGAAATGCTTTTTTATGAAAGAATATACTCTTATAGGATTTTTAAGTGGATGCTGATTAGAGAAATAGTATAATAGCTATTAAACAAACTAGACTTCAGACTTGGAGTTTATTAAAATAGACTTAGCAGAATATTATAAAATATCTAGCTATCTATTGCTCTAGCTTGTATATATATAGAAATCACTTGGTAATAATAGAAACATATCATTACAAGGTAAACATCTGTAGACTATGAGGTAGAGATCATAACAATTATGACATTCTATTAATTCTCACAGTAGTAACATTTTTTGGTAGGTAAGAAGTAAAGTTTATATATAACATTTATATTGATAGAAATACTTGGAGAGAGTACCAGTGCTTGTTGATATGAAAATATTGGGATAGTAAAGAGTGTTTTTTTTTGAGAAAAAAAGATAGAGAACAAACTTTAGCTAAGTAGAAATTGGAAATTGAAATTAAGAATAAGAAGTATTTACTGATTTAACTGAAGAGTTTTATTGGTTTAATTTGCTTGGTTTATATGTCTTGTAGTCTCAAACTATATACTTACATTAATATTTTCTAGTTATTTTACTAGTAAAGTGGCTATTTGACCTTGGATATTAGTATAAAGGCTTTGTCTAAAATTAACAATAATAGTATTAGGATTTGTATATCAGAGTCTAGAATTCATCTAAATAGTCTTCTACTGAGTATTTACTTTGATAGTAAGATGTTAGAGTTAAAAATAATAGACTTATTTTATTTTTATTTTTGGACTTAGAGTTAAGGGTTAGTGTGATATCACATATTGGTCACATATTATATGATACAGTTATAAGTCATGGTTACACAATTACATATCATATAGAATATTATAGAAAATCTTAGAATAATAATATTATACATTATATATGTTAATCTTATCGCAAATATATACTCTTTAGGATAGACTAGATTTAGTGTAGCATGGACTATAAGCTCAGTATATATATAAGATAAACAGATTATACTTAGAAATTCTATTAAGTTCTCTTGTGTTACCTAATACAAGAATAATTTCTTTGCTCTAACTCTTAAGCTTAAGTTATAAGAAGTTTCTTTAAGTTTGTTAACAGCTTTAGCTTTAGCTTTGATAGAAAAGAAATAAGTATGAAAGAGCTTCTCAAACTCTAGCCAGGTTATAAAAGAGAAGACTACAATATTTAACTCTTCTCTAAACAGAATTTCAAACCACTTAGTAGCTCAGCTACTTCTGAAGAAGAACAGTATCTAGAAGATCATATTCTGATCTATACTAAATCAGTCTACAGATAATTAGATATATAGGAAGCAGATACTCAGAAAGACTTGATCTATTTGGCAATTTCTACTCAAGTCTATGGATGGGAATATATTGGGTTATAGATAACATAATGAGTTCTTTAGTAGAAGAAAGTAGTTTGGGAAGGGTAGTTTAGAAGGTACAGAAAGAGATACATCTGTAAGTATAGGAGCAGAGTTGGATACTAAAATCTGTAAGTTACAAGGTTGAGTTATAAGATTCATAAGAATATTGTTGGTCAAAATATCTGAGGTATGCTAATACTCAGCTATTTTCTATAGATAATTTTGTAGGTGGCCTAGTACCTTATTTATATTAGTGGAGTTATAAAGTTATTCTGAAGATGGTATTATATGGAAAGCAAGAAAGAGTGAGAAAGAGTAAGACATGAGAGTAGGTGATTCTAAACCATTAGACTCAAGGATTTTTTGAAGTCTTTGAAGTGAAGATTCAGTTTTACTTTTTACTATTAGAATAACTAAATGAAAACTGTGATAATTCAGTAGAGATTACAACTCCAGGAAAACATAAGTTTATTGAAGAGTAATATCTGTTGCATAACTTACCTTTAAGAAAACCTAAGAGAACAGAATGAAGTTCTCTAGAGATAATAGCTACTTTAAGTACTCTACTAGTTCATAGTAATCAAGCAGAACAATACTAATATAAAGCTAGAATGATTATACCAGGTAGTCAGAGATACTAATAAAAACATCAAGAAAAATGTCTAAAATTGGAAAGAACTCATCTAATAGTGATCAGAAATACAGGGAGATAAAGACATAAATATAGGTGAGAACTAGAATTTGCAGAAAGAGATAGCAGAGATTGTATGATAAACTTTGTATTTTTATTACTAGAGATCAGAGTTGATAGTTTCCTTACAATATCTAAGCCTTGGTAGGTGTTCTAGCAAAGAACCAGAGTCAAAAGTTATGGGTAGCAATATTAAAGTAATATAAAAGCCATTTCTGAAATAGTAACAGATCTTTTATTAGGTTTCTAAGTATGCTCATATCTATTACTTTAACAGTAGATAGTACTTTGGTGGAGTAGTAACAAATATGTTCCTTAAAGAGTAAGTATTGATTAAAGTAGAAGTCTAAGTATCTCTAGTATATCTTAGACTTGAGGATAGGAGTACTGATTGCTGAGAGGTCCAGCTCTAGATTAGAGTTATTATATGCTCTATAAAAATAAAATAAAGCTCTGACAGAATTGTGTTATACATTTTTTCCTGAGAAATTAGAAGACTATTGTCAACAAATGAGAGAATAGAAGTATTTAAGTTAAGAGCTTGAGCTCTAAGTTCAAAAATATAAATAACAAGTATAATATAAAGTACTGAAAGAATAGAAGAAAGTACAAAACCTTGTCCAATACTTACATCTGTATTAAAAGTACTAGAGAAAAATGAGTTCCAGAAGTACTAAGTTAATCTATCTATAAAATAGTTGAAAAAAAAGTTCTTAATTACAGTCTAGAAATCCAAAGTATTTAAGGATCAAAGTAAGTATACTATAGTTTAAAGAGGGAAAAAATTATGCAATATCAAATGCTACTACACTAGTTTTGAGTCTCTTGGCCCAGCCAGCTCAAACCAAGTGTGTTAGAAACATACAAGCATCTTTAGTGGACTATTAAATTATATCTCCAAACTGGTTAGGATAAAGAATACTATACTTAACAGTATCAAACTAGAGTTACTTAGCAATTATCTTCTTAATAAGCTTGGTAAGTGTGTTAAGTAAAACAATAGATCTGAATGCCTTGGAAGTATCATAAGCAGATTTATCTGACTTAGGTATAATGATAGAAACTGACTTCTTAAAGTGTTTGGACTGATATTACAGCAATAAACATGCATTTGCCAAAGAGAGAAATATCTATAGTATAGATGTCATTAGCAAGAATGAGCTTAAAATACTGCCAATTAATATAGTTATAACCTAGAGTAGAAACATTAGAACAGGCATTAGATGTCTTTTGCATCTCCAACATTAAAAATAACACCCAAAAGGAAGTGGCTTGGTTAGGGATCTTATTTAGAATAGGGAGATTAATAGAACAGTTAGTTGTAGTATTATAGAATGGGTTGAGAACACTTTACAAGTATAGGAGATCATTGCAAAGTTGTTTTTGAAAGTGAATAACTTCTACTGCAGGCAATTTATACTGTTTGACCTAGCTTATTATATCTCAAGATTACTTGTTGGTAAATACAATTTTGGCAATCTTATTGTCAAGATTTTTTTGCTTGACCTATCTCATTGTAGAGTAAAATGAGAACTAGTCAGAGCCCTTTCTAGTTTACTTATAAGTTTTTAGTGTAGTTTTGAACTCATTGTTCCACCACTCCTGAGACTGAGTAGCAACTATAATTCTCTTTGCATAAGTAGCCTAGCAGTCAAAAAAGAGCTCTGAGATTACCTCAGAGAGTGAGTTGAAACCAGTAACAAAGTCTAGAGTATAGAATTTGAATTGAGAGAGTTCTTCACTTACAGAGAGCAAAAAGGCTATTTTCTCTTTGCTATTATATTTAAGAATTATTCTATATACACAGATATTTTTTGGAATAATAGAAAGGTCAACTATGAGAGAGGAATGGTCTGAAGGTTATCTGAGATCAGGCTTAATACAATAGGAGACTTGAGTACAACTTATGTCTTAGAAAATAAGGTCAATTATTGCATTAGTATAGCCTTGAAGATAGGAACAGAAAGTGTTGGAATAGAGTGCACAAGACTGTAAAAGTCTACTAATTATCTCAAGACCTAGTCATATGTGTGATATGAAGAGACAAATGGGTTCCATTTAGCATCTCTGATATTGAAGTCTTCTCTCTTATACAACAAGTTGGAGATGTTAAGAACTTTATTAGACAAGAAGTCTATAGCAGTATAAAGGTTGTCAAAGTAGATATTCATGAGAAATTGACATCTTCATTTATTGAAGAAGAATATAAGCTGAATATCTCTGTAATTGACTGTTTTTCTAAGGGAAAAACAAAGTCTGAACAATCTAGAGTGAGTAAAACACATAACTCTAGATGTTTGCTTAGAGTTTTGTGGAAATTGGACTACTTTGGTCTAATCTAGAATACCAACAACTTTATCATACAAGTCCTTTCATATTTCAAGAAGACTATCTGCCAGTACATAGTTCTTGTGAACATTCTGTGAATAAATACAAAGTATGTTAGTTATACTAGACATACTCATTGACTATTTCTACTAGGGCTAGTTATAATATTGTAGTTGGCTCATTCAGAATATATCTCAATAGCCTTGTTAGTATATCATTACTTATTAAAGCAATAACACTAGAATAGACACTTATTGTTATTAGCAGTATAGTTTTCTTTGCAGTTTAAATACTTGAAAATAGTGTTTTAGCTATAGTAGCCTCTTTAGAAAAGTTAGACTTAGAATTGGCCTTGTAACACCAAGCCAAGAGTCTGTAGTTCTCCACTCTTGTCAAGACAGAAGAATGTGGACTTAGTCTTTTCTTCATTTTAGTTTTCTTTCAATTTATTTTTCATTTTTAGAACTCTGGGGTTAGGGTTAGAAGTGATCTGTCACACTGTCACATCTGTCACATCTGATGGGATGGTCACAACATTGATCATGAGACTTAAGAGAAGGAAGTAAAAGGTTCTGGAACAAAGTGACATCATATAATATGGACACTACATATTGGCCTCATGCTTTATACATGGTCATTTAGGGTAGGGTGCACAGTAGCTAGCACGGACCATCTGTAGGAGTATATAAGGTAGACTATTTTGTAAAAAGCTCTCTATTGAGTTCTTTTGTATCTACTCCAATACAAGAGTTTGTTCTTTTATCCAACTCTAAGGATTTAAGATCATAACAACTCTGTATAAACTACTATATTTTTAATATTTAGTATCTTGAGCATAACAAGCATATATTGAATATCCCAAGCACCAGAAATCATAATACTGAGTAGCTTCAGACTTAAAGCCTTTCTAGAAGTCTGTCAGGGAATACTAGTTGAATAGACTAGTAATCATCTCCACCTTATTCTAATCTCTGTTATCTTATCTATCATTAGTAGTATTATATTTAGTTATTATAATTATATATAATGATCAGTTAGTGCTCAGGCCAAGCACATAGACTATTCTATTTATTATAGTATATATAGTGGTAGTATATAGTAAAATACTCTACACAATTATTACTAAAGTTTCTAAGTACTTATAACTTCATAAGTAAGATTTATTTTTTTTATAAACTTTCAAATATCAATCTAGATCACTAACATATCAGAGCTGAGAGATACTTTCATAATATAAGGTAGAAATACTAATATGATACTTTCAAAGAGAAAAAAGCTAGAAAGAACTACTGTTATTTAGATAGGAGTAATAGACAAAGAAGTGTTAGAGTCTTAGTAGTAAATGCTTAAAATATTCAGAAAATATTTAGACTGAGACAAGTGAGGCTCCATCTCAGTGGTCTCACTGAAACTAGTAGTTTTTTTTAACTACTACTTAATCACTTTCAACTTTGCTACTAAAGCAATAGAGTTAGTAGACATGAACATACTATTCTATATCTTGTGAGTATATTTTATCCTAAGTTTAGAGTAAGCCTCAACCAAGCTCTTGTTATAAAACTTAACTGCCAAAGTAGCATTGGTCACAATGATCTTTAAGATACTGGGATAACTAGTACTTTCTTAAAAAGTATTTACACTGCATAAGCTAGTCTGGTGTATTAAGATGAGATAGAAGCAAATATTGGAGTTTGCTGAGTGATGTTGGCTTTTGCAGTCTAAACAAGAAATTTGATCTCAAGTGTTATAGGACACTTCAGACATTAACAATTTTTCTTTTCTTTTCTTTTGGACAATGAAGAGGCACGTGATACTACAGTCACATGATGTGATGTCATAGGCCTAGAATGTAGTAGAAGGATCTAGAAGATGATGTCAGGGCATATAGATGCGATATGATGGCCTTGAGTAAGACATAAGATGAATGCAAGGATGAAGCATGGACAATAGGGCAAGCTTAATTATTAGTAGCACAGACAAGGCATGTTTTGTATATATAGGCCTCTAATTTAGCAGAGACTTCTTATCGAGTTCTCTTGTAAACTTCCCACTTAATATCTACTTAAGAGATTTACTCGCTGTGTAGTCATTGGTCTTTGTGACTAGTGGTTGCCACAACATCAAGCTTAGATTTGAAGATTAAGAAAATAAAAGAAGATATAATTTAGGGCTTGATAGTCTTAGATATTGTTATAGTTAGACTAAGTGTTACTGAACCAGAACAAGTTGTTATAGCTTTGGAAAGAGAGAAGCATATAAAATAAGTGATGTTTTTCAGAAAAAGATATGAAAGGAAAAAAAGAGATTTTGTCTTTTATTTTATGCTTTTTATTAGAGACCAGAGTAAAAGTGACTTCTTTATTCTTTGGTATATTAACAACCATCTTAATATTAGGAAAGAATGTTAAAATAATATTAGAACTATAAATAATTTTTATAGCTTCCACAAGAGTAAATTGAGATAAGACTTTAAAGTAGTCCTACCCAGTTTCAGAAATTTTCTGGAAAAGATTCCAGATATAAGATCCAACTCCTAAGATAGTAAAGAATTGGTCAACAGATTATCTTTCAAAAGAGCACTTTTTTATAAAGTGTATAAGTATTACAAAATGAACTACTTATTTATTTGTGATATCTGAACCTTGGGTATACTCTCAGCAGTTAAGTCTAAGGTCTAATCTTCAGATATAGAAGTATATATACAAAAGAATGATGGTCTATGTGCAAGCTGTTTCTATCACATAATCAAAACACCTGATAGGAGCTGTTATCTGTTATAGCAGCTATTAGGCTAATTTTAAAAGGTAACTAATTATGTCACTACATTAATATACTTGTATCTTTATAAATACTTATTGCTATAGAATATACTATATATTATTGGAAATAGTTTGATAAGCACTTTTCAATGCAAGTTCAATTATGCAAATCCATCCAGTTGTTCATGAGATATTAGCCAGCAAAGATTTTACAGTTACTAATGACCTGATATCTCAGTTGTTTGTTGTTGCTTTTGTATATCCCAAATATATGTAGATAGCCCTCATTTAGTGCTTTACAATGTAATTTAGTTTGTGAAAATTGGTCTACCAGTTGTAGAGATACAAGCTGAATGAAGTTTGTGACAAATAGAATTAATTCTAATCTATTGTGTTCTTAGAAAGATACTTAAAAGTACATCAAAATCTTCTGAAATTATTTTGGCTAATAATGATTCTAACTATATTAATATACTAGAAGCAAAAAAGCTCTTGCTATTTTTAGAAACTACTATGTCCTAATAATATCCTCAGTCAATAGATCTTTTGACTGAAGTTCTTAGAAAACTTGTAGTTAACTTGACTTTTACAATAAACCTTGTTCCTTCTGTAGTAAGAATCTAGATGTTGAATACCTTTAATAACACAAATCACAAAAAACTCAACAGTTTTCTATTCTAATATCAACTCTATTTTTATGTAAATTCTGTATAGTCCATCACAGATATTGTAAAAATAAACTTCATAATGATCTATCTAATAGAAGTCACACAAAGCTCATTTGAGATTAGATTAGATTAAGAAGAGCAAGAAGCCTACCAAGATTGGCTCTAAAACTAGTTATAGTTTATAGAAGAACTTCATTGATATTTTGGCTTATCCAACTCTATTAGAAATACAGCTGTTGCACTTAATCACCTGTGAATGAAGCCTAGCAATAAGATCATCACTTATAATATTGAATTTATGAGGTATATACTCTAATTGGGCTAGGATAATAATATCTTTTGTTACTGATACTATTAAGGCCTTCTAAACTAGTTGCAAAATCTTATATATATAGAAGAAGAAGAGAAGCTATCTACTTTCCAAGTAATGTACTTCTTGACTATGATCATTAACAACTGCTACTAGAAAAGAGAACAGAAATACAACCATGTACAGAACTTCTTATCTATCTCCCAATCTCAAACATCTATATTTGTCCCTCTTAATAAATAAAATCTGAGTAGTAAGCCCATAAATCTCCTCTCTTAAATTAACATATCTAGCTAAATCAAAAGTAATAGCAAACTTATTCTAGACAAATGAAAAAGATAAATAGAAAAATAACCTATACATATATTGTAGCAAGAAAAGCCATAGAGTTGAAATTTGTCTTCTCTACCTATTATTAGATTCCAAGTTAGATATACAAAAGCTATACCTCCTGCTCTGAAAGCAATTCTAACTACTTATAGAAAATTGAAGTATGGCTTTACAAACTCTGTATAGAATATAGGCCATATTAATTTCATTTATGCTCCTATAAGTTTAATCTGTCTCAATACCACCACTTTATCCAATCTGAACTTTCTTATACTGTTTCTTATATTACCTCTAGTTTGTAAGTTAGACTATATCCAAAACCCAATCTTTTGTGCTCTTATAGACATTGCTTCATTGAAACCACATTTACACTAAAGTATAATATTTCCATAAACCCAACTTTACTTGTGAAATTAAAAATATTTGACAAATCATTAAACAATAATATTTTCAAAACCACTTTCTTGCTTATTACATTTCTATCCAGTGACCATATAATATTAAATATATATATCATCCCCCTCAACTCTTCTTACTTATTAGTTCTTAGATATAACTAGCTTGTTCACCACAATCCAATAATTGACTAGACTATTAGATCTATCATCTTCTAATTGAACTCACAAAGAAGAACTAGACTCTCTAAAACTTTCTTAGTATTTGTGTCTTTCTGAAGAACTCTCACCTAGTACTAATACTTTCGGTCTTAAATTCAAAACATTTTTCTGTTTATATATAACTATTATTAGAATATAATCATACATTTAAGCAGTACAAATATCATGATTAACTATCTTTCATCTTTTCATCTCATACTTTGTTCTACTGATCTTGCTAGAAGAACAGTTAGGATTACAGATAATCTAATTAATTTATCTACTGTTCTAACCAAGTACTACAAGTTTGCTAACATTTTCAGTAAGGCCAAAACAAAAACTCTGGTTTTTCATTATCCATATAATCTATAGATCAAGTTAGAAAATAGAAAAAAACTATTTGTAAAAACCATTTACTTACTCTCAACTACCAAATAAAAAGTACTCAAGAAATTTATTAGCAAAAATCTTAATACTGTGTTCATATATTCTAATTCATTCTCTCACAGAGTTGTTATGATTCACAGCTCAAGGGTTTAAGCGATGAACTAACTCTTGTATTGAGTGACACAAGAGAACTCGATAGAGTTCCTAATACAAAGTAGTCTATCTTATATACTAGTACCCATGGTCTGTGCTAATTACTGTGCATCCTACCCTAAATGACCATGAGTATTACATGAGGTCAGCATGTGTTGTTCATGCTGCATGACGTCACTTTATTCTAGTGCCTTCTACTTCATTCTCCCAAGTCCCGTGATCAGTCTTGTGACTATCCATCAATTTGTGACAGCATGACTGATAACCCCTAACCTGAGTTGTTATAAAAATAGAAAATAGAAAATAAAAGAAAAAAGAAAAATCAAATAAAAGAGAGAAAATAAAAATGAACAAAGTCCACCATCAACGATCTTGACAAGAGTATTAGTACTCTTTTTAAAAAAGAAAAATAGCTTTCTTTGTTTATATATTGACTTCTAAGGACTTAAACATATTATGTAAAAAAATAAGTATCCACTTTCTTTGATATCTAATCTTCTCAACTTACCCCAGAATGCATGTATTTCAGTCACAGTCATAATAGAATATAAATAGAAAGTCTTGAAAGAAATAACATTATTATAATATATTTAACATATGTTAACTTTAAGGATAATATATGGTCTTTAAAGTAGGTTAATAGTACTGTAGCATAAATCAGTAACTTAGTATATATATAATAGACAGTTTTGTACTAGAAACTTTATTAAGTTCTCTTGTATTATCCAATATAAGATTCCTTCTTATTAATTCATTCTAATAGAGTTTCTACTACAATCTATTCTACCTTTTTATACTCTAAGTATTAGTCTATGTATATCTATACTTTCTAGCAGGTTTTATTTAGTTATGTAATAATATAATCATAATTATAACAAGTATGAACTAGTATGTGTGTGACATATATCATGCTTTGATCACAAATTCTACTGTAGTAAGTCATTCAGACTAGTTCTTCTACCTATAATCCACAAAGAACTAGAAATACTGTTAGGATGATTGTAATAGATACAGTTTATACTTCAAGTTTTGGAAGAAATCTGATAGATAAAAAGCATGCCCAAAAGAAGAAACTATCTGTAGAAAAATCATAGATGAGTGTGGGAACATTATCTGATATATGTAAATATAAATCTGAAATAATCTTAACTTTTATAGATATACTATGCCTCTATATGTTATAATAGTCACATTTAAGAAGAGAGTTACAACATAAAGTGGATTATGGAGAAGGTCAAACTTCCAAGTATAAGCACTTAGAATAGCATATTACATTAGTTAATATTCAAGCTAAGGAACTGCAGAGTATCCACATGTCTTAAATACTAGTACTAAGACTATTTGAGGATCAGAGGAGATAGGTAACTATTCTGAGTACACTAAAGTTCTCAAAAATTATGTCTGGAGTTCTATGAAGATTATAAAGAGCCATATAATCAGTAATAGAGTGATTAGATATGGAAAGAAACCAGATTAATCTATGCATTATCTGTAATGGAGTCAGATGTATTTGGATAGGTATGTGACAAAATCTAAGAGGATAGAATGAAATCTCTTGAATATGGCAACTATCATAAATATTCTATACTCTATTCTAATCTAGTAGAACAGTGCTGAGGTAACCAAGGAATGATAGCAACTAGATAGCTAGGAACTCTGATGAAAACATCTAGAAAATTACTAAGAAAGATAAGAGTCTACCTGATAGTAATAGAAAATATAGAGTAATAATTACTGAAATGCTAATAGCTGCTATAACTTGAAACATGAGTACAGCAGAGTTGTTATAGTGAGCTTTATAGAGTTTACAGTAGAGTTTAGCATATAAGAGTATATAAAAATACATTTATTTCTCTTTTAGATCTAGACTACTATAACTTGAAGCAAATAGCATAGGCTTAAAGTTAATGATCTAGAAATCACTCACTTGAATAAAATGTGGAGCTTAGAGATTAAGATAGTGATATTTTACTACTTAATCTGGTATAAACATATTTAGTGCATTTTTCTATAAACATTTTCTACTTAATTAGATATTAGTATCTTTTATAGTTCTAGTAGTTATTCAGAATCTTTTAAACCTTTTACTTTTACTCTTTATTAATAGTGATAAGATCTGGAGAGGAATTTGAATATTTACTAAATATTAAGTTCTTAAATATAGTGGTTAACTTGACAATGTTAAATGTAATCTTTATAATATTAGTAGAAATCTTAAATGATATGACATAAGCCCAACTTGCTTCTCTATTGTATAAGATTTGAAGCAGTAGTGAAATAGTTTAACTAAAGAGTGAGTAGTATGAATGTCAGAAATGTTGAGAAACACTTTGTTACTGGAATAAAGGATAGAAGTAAGACTATGTCACTTACTTCTCTTTCTCTAACTACTACTATAGTTAACTTAAAATCCAAATAAATTATTAAAAGATCCAGTACTTTCTTCTAGTTTCCAGAACAATTATCAATGTATAAGTAAGTCTCTAAACTTATCTAACTTACTCATCAGAGCCTATTCTAGAGCTAGCAAATAATTATATTCAAGAAAGAGATCTCAAACTTACTATATTACAAAGTACTTCTTAAAGAGTGTTTCTACTTCTTCTACCTCTAGGAATGTCTCTTCTAAAGCTATAGCTTTATCTTCTTTAGGAGAAAAAGTGAGGAGAAGAACATAAGTTCAGACTCTAAAATACCTACTACTCCATACTCCAAGAATGACTATGAAAAGAATTTTATCTAGGAAAGTATCTTCTCTTAAGCTTCTTGTTGGTTTTCCTATCTCAAGTCTTGAAGGAATGGCATCTATTATGAGCTGAGATAATCAGGTATTTGCTGAGAAGAGCAGAGACTTGGTTTCTAAGAGGAAAAATGCTTCCAAAACTATCCAAAGTATCAAAAAGAGCAGTTCTTGCTTTGAATGAATATTTGTGGTTAGTCATATGAAAGAGGTTGAATCAAGTATGAGATCTTATTCAAGAAAAGATAAGGTTATTTGTGAGGATAGGTAAAGTACCTTAGTTGTTGATCAAGCTAGAAAGCTTATCTGCAAGTTTATGACTAAACCTTGGATGATGATCTTGGTCTTAACTTATATGTTGTATTACTGTCTGCTACATGGTTGTAATTTCAGATAGATAGTGGAGTCAAGAAACTTAGGAAGGGATGAGCTAATCAGTTAAATTTCTTAGTTATGTAGTTAGTTTTCAGACTACTAACTACAGAGTATCTACTTGATCTTAAATACTAATCCTGTAGTCAGAACTGTAGCTAAAAAATTATAGAGTAGGAGATTTCCTATAGAGAGACATTATAGAGACAGTTTTTATGAGATATAATAATCTAAAGTTTAGATAACAAATTTCTAAAAGATAAAATATAAGGAACTAACCTATATATAAAAGAACATAAATACAGAAGTATATTTAGAGTTAGTTAGTATTACATTTAGGATAAGGAAACAGACATTTAGAATATCTTAGAAGTCAGTCTATAACATAAAGACAAAGACCTCTATCACAAATAAGATACTTACTGGTTGTGATACTTGAGCTGAATAGTGTTTCAGAGGTTCAGTATAAGTAGATAATGATAATAGGTAATGAGTAGTATCAACAAGAATAATTAATGTTATTAAGTTTAAGATCTAGTCCTTAGATACAGAGGTATATATATAAAAGAGTGATGGTCTGTGCATAAGCTATTGCCATCACATGATCAAAACTCATACCTGATAGGAGCTGTTATCTGTTATAGCAGCTGTTAGGCTAATTTTAGAAGATAACTAATTATGTCACTACATTGATATGCTTGTATCTCTACTAATACTTATTGCTTTGAGATATATCATATATTGTTGGAAATGGATCAATGAGTGCTTCCCAACACAAGTTTAATCGTGCAAATCTGTTTAGCAATTCATGAGATATTATCAGATAAAGCTTTTATAGCTACTGATAGCCTGATATCTCAGTTATTTGTTGTTGCTTTTGTATATCCTGTATATATGTGGATAGCCCTCATTTGGGGCTTTCTAGCACAACTTAGTTTGTGAAAATCAGTCTACTCATTGTGGAGATATGAGCTGAATGAAGTTTGTGACAAGATCTTTCTATATTTTTGTGTATATCATGTGAGTGTATGACTATAACTGATATATGACATTGAATCACATTATGTAATAGATTGTGACAGTCACATATGTTATTTTGTTACTTCAAACTCTAAGTTTAAAAAGAAAAACAAGATAAAATAAAAAAATAAAAAAAATAAATGAAAATAATTAAAGTTTACTATCTTCAATCCTAACATTATTTCCCCTTCAAGGTTTCTCCTTTGGAGAAACTGACTTCTATCTTCACTAGTTTCTTTCCAGCTTTTTTAAATACTTATTCTCAAACTTTCTATTATCTTATTTATATAATATTTTTATCATATACTTTTCTAGTAACTTTCCTCTTCTAAAGTCTTTTTTTTCTGCTATCTCTAACTTTTCCTGTCATTTTATTTCTATATTCATTCTTCTCTCAAATTTTGCTACTGCTTCTTTTGTTGTGGCAACTACTAACTACAAAGACTAATAATAACACAATAAGCAAATCTCTCAGTAGGATATCAAGTGAGGATTATAAGAGAACTTAACAAGAAGTCTCTAATGTATTGCTACCCTATTTATACAAAGTTCTTATAGTCTGTACTAACAATAAATAGCTCTACTCTAATGTCTATATGTAGTCTATACTTTCACTATATATTAACCTTATATTTTTTATAAGAATACTATGTCATATACATATGCCCTGACATTATTCTTCTAGTTCTTTCTCTCAGATTCTAGGCTTATAACATTATATAATATGACATGTCATGTGACTACAGTTACATACCTCTTTTTTATTTTATTTTATTTAATAATTTATTACATGGGGCATAAGAGTAGACTGTGGTAGCTACATTATAATTACATACAGAACAAGCAAATTACATGGAAAAAAAACAAAAAAGAAAAAGAACTAAGAAATGAAGAAGAAACATAAGAAGGAAAAATAAAAAGAAAAGAAGAAAAAAAAGAAAGCAAACACAAAAGAGATATAGTCAACCATATTTAACTACTTAATTACATTGTTAAATGCAAAAGCATTACTGTTGAATTCCAGAAAGAGGATGAAATGACTCAGAGAGTTTCTTCTTGGGTTCCAATATTTATTAAATCTTTGACACTCATGAAGAATATGTTGTTTTGACTTAATAGGATAAGATCCACATAGACATTTGAACTCTTCTTTTGGAAATAAGTACAGTCTATACTCACCTATTGGGGCATGGTTTACAATGGCTCTTGTTGCTCTTGCATATAATGAGTTGGAGTGACCTAAGAATTTCAGCCAAAAACTCCCATTAGTATATGAAGGCTTGATAGGGTTGTCCTCATCATCAAGTTCTAAAAACTGCCAATCCTTCTGATTTGAAGCCTAGAATATTATTTTCCAGGTTCAAATAATGTCATTGCACTTTCTTTTCTTGCTAAAGTCCCATGATGATTTGTAGGGGAGCAGAGGCATTTGACAAAATTGTTTTGTGTTTCTGTCAACAGATTTGAAGAGAGGCCAATCACAACAACTAGAACACTCCCAGAACTCAATTGAATTGTCATTACTCATGATGAAAAACATCCTAAGTTCTTTGGAAATGGCAGCCAAGTATACTTGAGAGGAGTGGACAGAAGAGTTGAAGATGAGTCTTGCTACATGAATAGAGTTAATGATAACAATGATTTTTGATATTCCTAGAAGATTAGTAGCCTGATTGATGCTGCATCTGATGGCAAAGAGCTTAGCTTCAGTAGATGTGATGTTAACTGCATAATGAATCATCTTGATAATAGATTTGATATAAACATGGATATGAGTGATAGAAGTGGCAACATTATTCTTGATGCCCATGTTCAAGATGATGAGAGTATGCAAGTGATTCACCAATGCCATGATAGTGATATCATTGAGCTGGTTAGCATAATATTTGAGGCTGTTATCTTCATGTTTTATATGAGGGTGAAACAAAAAATGACTAGAACAAGCATCAATAAGATAAGAACCAGGAGAAAATTCTATGTCAAAAGAAACAAATACTTCATTAAATATATTGTCCATATTGATGATAGAGCCCTTGATGTTTTCTCTTTGACAACAAGTGAGAGAATTGAGGAAGAGAGGATGTTGAGTGAGATTATCAGAAGATCTTGATTCCAGAAGGGACTGCAAAATGTGATTGTGTGGGAGTGAATGTGCTTTTAATTGAGCTTGGCCACTAAGTTTGCAAAGATGAAAATTGATGGGGATAAGGCCAGCAATGGCTTCAACCTCAAATAAAGGGGAGATTTGGAACATGCTAAGGATCCAGATGGCAGTTCTTTGTTGTATTTGTAAACCTATAGTTGATAACCATAGAAGGTGATGGAGAGGACACAGCTTCTGTAAAGAAGATGTTTCTAAAGGAGGATAAGACCTCTGATAGAGTATCTGAGGACCTCCATATACTTGATAGTTGAGATTACTTTGTTGGCATGGAAGTTGATATGTTGATGGAATGAAATTTTCCTGTTAAAGATAAAACTAAGGTACTTCCAAGTGTTTTTGGGCTTCAAGATTGTTCTGCCAATGTTCAATAAGTTGAGAGATAGGGAATTGAAGACACTCTGAGCCCTGGAGAAATAGAAGGCCTCTATCTTTCTATATTCTAGTACAAGTCCAAAATTATCCAAAATAGAAGAGACAATATTATAACTATAAAAGAGGATGGAGTTTGAAACTGTCAAGGATTTACTCTAAGCAATGAATAAACCATCATCAACAAAAGAGAGGAAAGAAACTGGAATTTTAAGATTTTTTAAATGTTTTTCAAGAATATGAAAAACAGATAAAATATATAAGGCAGACAAGATGGGAGAGAAAGCTAATCCTTATCCCACACCAACATCAATGTTGAAAAATTAAGAAGAAAAATTGTTCCAACTATACTATGTTTTCCTACCTACTAAATAATTGAAGAAGAAATAAACAACTTTGGTGTGGCATCTTACCTTTTTCAGAATGAGCAGAAAAAGATGATAATTGAGGGATAGAAAGAACTGGGCAATATCAAATGCCAGCATATTCATCATGTTGTTTCTAGTTTATTCTGAGTAGATAGAGTAGGTGAGAGCAACTCTAGCATCCAAAGTAGATCTTTGCTTGAGGCCTTCCAACTGGCATGGATGGATGAAGTTATTAGCAATTAGGCGGAATTAGAGATGTTCACTGATAGCTTTCTTGATAAGCTTTCCTAGTATGTTAAGAAGAACAATGGGTTAGAAAGACTTAGGAGAGTCGTAAGATTCCTTGTTAGGTTTGGGGATGATGATTGTAGTAGATGATTTAAAGTGTACTGGCCATAAACCTAGCTCAAAGAATGCATTAGCAATACTTATGATTTTACCAAAACATGCTTTGTTGTTAATAATGCACTTGAGATGAGACTATAACAGTTTGTTAGGTCCAGGGGTGGATGATTTATTGCACTTGGTAATGGCTTTCATGAACTCTTCTCTCAAGAATAGAGGCCACTCTTCTAGAGCTTTATCAGGAAACTCTTTAAGAATATCAATATTGACATGACGATTTTGTATAAGATTGAACATGGAGTAGGGGGCATGCTAAAGGTTATTGATTTCTAGGCACAGATGGTCATTGTACTTGGTGGGTTCAATGGCTGGGAGGTTTCTTTTCCTAATCCAGTTCATAAGCTCCTAGGGCCTTCTTGCCTTGTTCAATATTTCTTGGATTTTCTGGTTGAAAAATAAATATTTGGTATACTTAACTGTTTTTTTGAATTGTTTCCAATTAGTTAGGCTTCAAGTTGACCTGTATTTCTCCAAGTCCCTACTACAACTCAAATCCCACCAGCTTTTCGAGTACCTTGAGATATTGACAATTTTGGAGTTCTTATCCCAAGCCTATTCAATAGTGCTAGCAAATGACTTTACAACATTTTCCAGAGCTATGGTGTTTGTTGTAGCAACCACTCGTCACTCAAGGACAAATGATCTTACAACGAGCAAAGCTCTCCAGTGGGCTATCAAGTAAAGAGTGGGGATTACAAGAGAACTCGACAAGGAGCCCTCGCTGCATT